>ERZ778027.624-NODE-624-length-76377-cov-5.969013_pt1 | contig 76377 bp, 69 predicted proteins | sample MGYA00375757_ERZ778027 | MGnify/ENA primary metagenome ERZ778027 (study PRJEB29350, sample SAMN05389817) | bioreactor metagenome | isolation source: Ammonium sulfate bioreactor | place: South Africa: University of Cape Town | collected 2014-02-18 ...
CAACTTCGCCTTTCGATTTGACGGTGAGCTTGGGTTTGAGATCACCCTCGGCGACGGCGGTCACAACCTTGACGATGCCGCGAACCTGTTCCGTCAAATTGGCCGCCATCACGTTGACGGTGTCGGTGAGATCCTTCCACGTGCCGCCGGCGCCCGGGACGGTTGCCTGACCGCCGAGCTTGCCTTCGGTTCCGACCTCGCGCGCAACGCGGGTCACTTCGGATGCAAATCCGTTCAGCTGATCGACCATCGTGTTGATCGTGTTTTTCAGCTCGAGAATTTCGCCTTTGACGTCGACGGTGATCTTGCGTGAAAGGTCGCCGCGCGCGACGGCGGTCGTCACCTCGGCGATGTTGCGGACCTGCGTCGTGAGGTTCGCGGCGAGCAGGTTGACGTTATCCGTCAGGTCTTTCCACGTTCCACCGACGCCCGGAACGACGGCCTGTCCGCCGAGGCGACCTTCGGTGCCCACCTCGCGCGCGACGCGCGTGACTTCAGCTGCAAACGAGCGCAGCTGCTCGACCATCGTGTTCAGCGTTTCTTTCAATTGCAGAATCTCGCCGCGCACGTCGACGGTGATCTTTTTTGAAAGGTCGCCCGACGCGATGGCGGTTGCGACTTCGGCGATGTTGCGCACCTGCGCGGTGAGATTGCCGGCCATGAAGTTGACGTTGTCGGTCAGATCTTTCCACGTGCCGGCGACGCCGGAGACCTGCGCTTGTCCACCGAGACGGCCTTCGGTCCCGACCTCGCGGGCGACGCGCGTCACTTCGGATGCGAATCCGTTCAGCTGATCGACCATCGTGTTGATGGTATTTTTCAGCTCGAGAATCTCGCCTTTGACGTCAACCGTGATTTTACGCGAGAGGTCGCCGCGGGCAACGGCCGTCGTCACCTCGGCGATATTGCGGACCTGTGCGGTCAGGTTCGACGCCATCGAGTTGACGTTGTCGGTGAGGTCTTTCCATGTACCGGCGACGCCCGGGACCTGCGCCTGGCCGCCGAGTTTGCCGTCGGTGCCGACTTCGCGCGCGACGCGCGTCACCTCTCCGGCGAAGGCGTTCAGCTGATCAACCATCGTATTGATGGTTTCTTTCAGTTCCAGCACCTCGCCGCGCACGTCGACGTCGATTTTCTTTGAAAGGTCGCCGGACGCGATGGCGGTCGAGACCTCGGCGATGTTGCGGACCTGTGTCGTCAAGTTCGATGCCATCGAGTTGACGCTGTCGGTCAGATCTTTCCATGTGCCGGCGACGCCGCGCACGTCGGCCTGACCGCCGAGCTTGCCCTCGGTGCCGACCTCGCGGGCGACGCGCGTCACTTCGGATGCAAATCCGTTCAGCTGATCGACCATCGTGTTGATGGTTTCTTTGAGCTGCAGAATTTCTCCGGATACGTTGACGGTAATTTTTTTCGACAGGTCGCCGCGCGCGATGGCGGTTGCGACGTCGGCGATGTTGCGCACCTGCCCGGTCAGGTTGCCGGCCATCGAGTTGACGTTATCGGTGAGGTCCTTCCACGTACCGGCGACGCCTGGCACGGTCGCTTGGCCTCCGAGACGGCCTTCGGTTCCGACCTCGCGCGCAACGCGGGTCACTTCGGATGCAAAACCGTTCAGCTGATCGACCATCGTGTTGATGGTGTTTTTCAGCTCGAGGATTTCGCCTTTGACGTCGACGGTGATCTTGCGTGAAAGATCACCGCGCGCGACGGCGGTCGTCACTTCGGCGATGTTGCGGACCTGCGTCGTGAGGTTCGCGGCGAGCAGGTTGACGTTATCCGTCAGGTCTTTCCACGTTCCACCGACGCCGGGCACGACGGCTTGTCCGCCGAGGCGGCCTTCGGTGCCAACTTCGCGCGCGACGCGTGTCACCTCGGCTGCGAAGGAGCGTAGCTGTTCGACCATCGTGTTGATGGCTTCTTTGAGCTGCAAGATTTCGCCGCGCACATCGACGGTAATTTTTTTGGAAAGGTCGCCATTTGCAACGGCGATCGTCACCTCGGCGATGTTGCGGACCTGAGCCGTCAGGTTCGACGCCATCGAGTTCACGCTGTCCGTCAAATCTTTCCAGACGCCAGTCACCTCGCGGATTTGTGCCTGGCCGCCGAGCTTGCCGTCCGTGCCGACTTCGCGCGCGACGCGCGTGACTTCGGACGTGAATATCGAGAGCTGCTTGATCATCGTGTTGACGATCGTTGCGGAGCGGAGGAATTCGCCTTTCAAGGGACGGCCGTCGACGTCGAGCCGCATCGGCCGCAGCAGATCGCCTTGTGCGACGGCGGCGATCGTCCGGGTGACTTCGGCAGTCGGACGCAAGAGGTCGTCAATCAACGAATTGACCGAGTCCTCCATTTCGCCCCAGGCGCCATGAGCCAAGCCCAGCTTGACGCGCTGGTCGGTCAATCCTTCTTTGCCGACGACCTGTCCTACGCGATCGAGCTGCCCCGCCATGCGTTGGTTGGTCGCTACGATATCATTGAAAACGTCGGCGATTTTTCCGGGCAGGCCGTCCCAGTCCGCGCGCAACCGCACGCTAAAGTCCCCGCCGCGCACGGCCTGCAAGGCGTGGAGCATTTCGACGAGCACCGCATTCGTTCCGCTTACGACGTGCTCGGCTCCGACCGCGCCGACCTGCTCCGACATCCTTAAGTTCCCCGCAGAACCTCAGCCTAAACGTGTCTCAACGCGCAACGGACGGCTTTGGTTCCGCGCGATTTCAGAAACGCTCAGTCATGGTATATATGCTTGACGTTCGTCTCATAAATCGCTCAGAAGGCGGCGATAGCTAGGCCAGATCGATTTTGTGATGAGTAGATCGTGCGGATTGCTCAGCCTCCGGAACTCTTGGCCGGTGTCGTGATGCTCTCGCTCCCATGCTGCTCGGCGACATCGCCGTCGTTCGATCGCCCAGATGTCTCGTCGACCAGGCGGCTTCGAGCGCGGTTGACCCGGCTTTTCATCGTGCCGACGGCGCAGCCGCAGACGCGCGCAGCGTCTTCGTATGAAAAGCCTTCGGCGGTTATCAGCAACAGAGCTTCGCGATGGTCGGGCGACAAGCGCATCAAGGCGCGCCGCATGTCTTCAAATTCGAGCTGTGTGAGCTGCGTCGGTGGCACGCTGGCGTTGAGCGCGGCGTGGTCCTGATCCAGTTCTTCACGCTGGGATTTCCGATAGTGCGTGAAGTATGTGTTGCGTAAAATCGTAAACAGCCAAGCCTTGAGATTGGAACCCGGGACGAACGAATCCTTGTGCGCCCAGGCTTTGAGCAGCGTTTCCTGGACAAGGTCGTTCGAAAGTTGCCCGTCGCCGCAGAGCGAGTGCGCGAATGCCCGCAGATTGGGCATTGCCGCAATCAGAGCGTCTCCAAAGCTTGGAGATTCCGTCACTCCGATTCCTCCTTGGCTTCGAGCTGGCGGATCAGATTGAGGAGTTCATCCGGAACCGGCTCGCGGACCATCGAGGCGTACATGGAGCGCATTCGCTCGCCGATCAGCTGCGTGGCAACGCCGGGCAGGCGGGTCACGGCGTCCCGGCTCTCGGGCTCAGCGGGAGGTTCCGGCTCATAAACAGGATCTGTTTTCCGCATCCGCGCATCTGGTGCGTTCGAGTGTTGTTGCATCGTCAAAAGACCCGGCATCGTTGAAGTTTATTGGCCTCGCTACAGACAAAGTTTATTCCCATATTCCGAGGCGCTGCTGATTGGCGAACTCCAGCATTCAGAATTCGTTCCGCGATGGAACTAACGAATAGCACGGGAGTTTAGGTACCGGTGCAGCTTGGCTGCAGGGTCCCGACGGTTGATGCGGCTCCCTGCAACGTCGGCTCGGGAGGTGCAGTGCCATGTCGATTGCCCAGACAATTCGTCCTCATTTACCGTATCTGCGGCGGTTCGCGCGGTCGCTGACGGGTGCGCAGGAAACAGGCGACGCCTACGTCGCGACGCTGCTGGAAAGTCTCGTTTCGACACCGTCGGATTTTCCGACGGAGGTGCCGCCCCGCGTCGCGCTCTATCACCTGTTTTTGAGAGTTTGGAATTCAGTTCGGCTTGTCACACCAAATGCGGAGGATGTGCAAGCGACCGTCGCCGTCGCGCAACGGCGGATCAACTCGATAAGCTCGCTGCCCCGGCAGGCGTTTCTTCTCGTTGCGGTGGAAGGTTTCACGGCTGCGGAAGCCGCTACAATCCTGGAAGTCGGAGAAAAAGATATCGAGAGCCTGCTCGACGTTGCCGGCCAGGAAATCGCGCATCAGGTCGCGACGAATGTCCTGATCATCGAGGACGAGCTTTTGATCGCGATGGATCTGGAGACGATCGTCACCAGCCTCGGTCATTCGGTGCAGGATGTTGCGACAACGAAATCGGAAGCGCTCGCGGCCGTCAAACGTCAGAAGCCGGGCCTTATTCTCGCCGACGTCAAACTCGCGGACGGCAGCAGCGGTCTCGACGCGGTGAAGGAAATCGTGGCCGAAGGAGATGTTCCCATCATCTTCATTACCGCTTATCCGGAAAAAGTCCTAACTGGCGCGCGGCCCGAACCGACGTTCCTGATCTCGAAGCCATTTCAGCGGGAAACCGTGATGGCCATCATCAGTCAGGCGCTTTTTTTCGACACGAAGGCGCATCTGCGTCCCGCAGCGGCGTAATTCTGTCCCGTAATCCTTGATCGCTTTTTTTGCCGCTACGCCATGATGACTTTGGCGCCGCCGCGAGAGTCGGTGACGTCGGCGATAACGCTCCGGTACTTTTTCTTGAGGACGAAGTCAGCGGACCCGCCGCCGGCTCGCAGGCGCCGGATCGTGATGGCTCCGACGCTCGCGGGTAGGCGCGGTGACTTGAGCGTAATCGTGCGCGAGGCGGCATCTATCCGCAGCCCGAGCAGAGAACTCAAGATGTGGAGCATGGAGCCGCTTGCCCAGGCTTGCGGAGCGCAGGCGACGGGATAAAGGATCGGCGATCGTCCTGCACGGCGGCGGAATCCGCAGAAAAGCTCCGGAAGTCGCTGCTGATCCATTCGCAGCGCTGCGTCCAGCAATCCGTCAAAGACGGGCTGAATCAGATCGCATAATCCGTATTGCGCGAAGCCTGCTGCGATGATTGCGTTGTCGTGCGGCCAAATCGATCCATTGTGATAGGACATCGGATTGTAACGGATCTCGGATGCCGGGATCGTGCGAATTCCCCAACCCGAGAAAAAATTCGGCGAGAGAACCTGCTCGGCAATACGTGCCGCTCGCTCCGGACCGGCGATGCCGGTGAAGAGAAGATGTGCGGCGTTGCTCGATCTCACCGCGACTTGTTTCTTCTCGCCGTCGAGCGCCAGTGCGTAGCAGCCGATATCCTCGCACCAGAAGTCGCGCTCGAACTTGACGCGCAACGCTTCGGCTTGTTGGAGCAGGCTTTCGGCGCGCGCCACTTCGCCGAGTTCGTTGGCCATCCGCGCGGCCCACACCTTTGCCGCATACACGTATGCCTGAACTTCGACGAGCGCGATCGGACCCTTGGCCAAGCTCCCGTCTCGATGGAAGACTGCGTCCTGACTGTCTTTCCAGCCTTGATTGGAAAGGCCGCTATCGGTCTCACGCGCATATTCGATGAAGCCGTCGCCGTCAGGGTCACCGGGACCGTCGATCCATTCGAGCGCGCGTTGAACTGCCGGCCAGATTTCGACGAGAAAATCGCGATCGTCGGTTGCTTGCAGGTAAGCGCCGGCGACGAGTACGAAAAGCGGGGTCGCGTCGACGCTGCCGTAGTAACGGCCGAAGGGAATTTCGCGGAGCGCGGCCATCTCGCCTTCGCGCATTTCGTGCAGGATTTTTCCGGGTTGAGCGTCGGCGTCGGCGTCATGACTTTGTGCCTGAAATCTCGCAAGGCGGCGGAGAACACCGCGTGCCATCCCGGGATCGAGCCACAGAACCTGCAGCGCCGTGATCAGAGCATCGCGCCCGAACGTCGTCGAATACCAGGGCGTTCCGGCATAGGGATAGGGACCGTCCTCCGTGGAGGTCGTCAGCAGCCTCAGGTCGGAGGTGGCCCGCTTTATGACGGCGTCGAGTTCGGAATTGGAAACGGAAACCGACGTCGTTTCGTGCTCGGCCCGACGGAGCGTTCGGTGAGCATCGCGCAGGCCTTTGACGTAAGAGCAGGGCTTGGCCGCATGACGCGATTCAGCGACCGCAGCGAAGTAGAGTTTCGCCGACTGCTTCGGCGCCAAATGCAGATAATAAAGTGCAGCGGTCTCGCCGAGCGAGACAGGTTCAGGGTCGAGATGCACGGTCGTGCGCCGAACAACATTGTCCAAACCTTTGTACGCGTAGATCACCGATTGCGACGATTGGATTTGGCGGTTGACGGTGCCGCGCTTCTCGCGGCGCATGCCGCGAACCTCGAAAATGTCGGAAAAATCGCAGTCGAAAACCAGCGAGACGGCAAGCTTCACGTCTTCGCTGCTGTGATTGGTGAAGTGCAGGCGCTGGCGTATCGCATTATCGCGTACGTAGCTTGTGCGGTAAATATGGATCGCATCCTTGCGCAACACGAGCGCGCCTTCGGCATAGACGTCGGGATTGGTGAGGTCTGCGCAGAGTTGAAGGTCGGTTGCGTCCAATGCCGAGCCGAGGAGGAGAGGCGCATTGTGAGCGACGAGCAATTCGAGGCGCGAGAGATAGCGCGTGTCGTTATGGAAAAAGCCGTTGCCGCGATCGCCGAACGCGCCGATGTCGCCGTGCGTGTCGATGACGGCGAATGCATCGTCGTGTTTCAGGATCTCGTGCGCGCGACCGGACCCGTTCGAAGACGAGATGAGGAAATCTTCTTCTTCGGGCTCGTGATCCTCGTGCTTGCGTGCGTCCGCCTCACGACTGTGCGCGGATCCCATTTCATTCCTCCCCTACGGGTGGGCCACCCGTTGCCCGCCCTGATTTCGTATTCTCGAGAACGCGTTTCGTTAGTTTACGGCATTGCCCATTGCAGATGCGACGATCTCCTCGGAATGCACCTTTGGAATGTGCCCGTGAGACGTATAGGCGCGAGCATAGAGCGCTCCGTAGTTTTTGGCCATGCGTTCGACGGTGAAGCGGTTTTCAAACGCTTCGCGGATGCGCCTGCGATCAAGGCTCAGCAGGCGCGGGATCGTCGCGATAGCACTTTCGATGTCATCGACGACGAATCCTGTAACGCCGTCATCAATCACTTCCGGCGCGGCGCCGTGCCTGAATGCGAGCACGGGTGTCCCGCATGCCATTGCCTCAATCATCACAAGTCCGAATGGCTCCGGCCAATTGATGGGAAACAAAAGAGCTGACGCTTCGCCTAGAAATTCGGCTTTCTCAGTATCCGAAATCTCGCCGATGAATTCGACGCCGTTGCCGTTGAGGAGAGGTTTGATCTTTGCCTCAAAGTAATCGATGTCGGCGGCGTCAACCTTCGCTGCGATCTTCAACGGAAACCCGACTGCGCGCGCAATCTCGATGGCGCGGTCGAGGCGTTTTTCGGGAGAGATGCGTCCGAGAAAAGCCAGATATCCGCCGCGCGGCGAAAATGTCGGCCGATGCAAATTTTCCGGCAAGCCGTGATAGACGGTGCCAAGAAAGTTCGCGAACGGGATCGGCTCGCGCTGTGAATCCGAGATCGAGACCAAGCCCATATCGGGGAATGCGCGATACAGTTGCTGCAGGTCGGGCAAATCCTGGCGTCCGTGCAGTGTCGTCACTGTTGAGCGGGCGATGCTGCGGAAGAGCGGAAAATGAAACTGGTCGATGTGGAAATGCAGAACGTCAAAAGATGAGGCCATGCGGCGCACGCGATCCAGCATGATCATGTAATAGGGGATCGGGTCGCGCACCGCCGGATTGAGGCGGAGCGCCTTCTCACAGCATGGAATAAGGTTTGCGGAAGTGATGGAATCGCCGCCGGCGAAAAGGGTCACGTCATGGCCTTGCGCGACGAGTTCCTCTGTGAGGTAGGACACAATGCGCTCGGTGCCGCCGTAAAATCGAGGTGGAACGCTTTCGATCAACGGCCCAATCTGTGCAATTTTCATAAATGAAAAACCCTTTGCCGACCTGCCAAAGCTAACTTCGCGAACGCCAATTCGTTCCGCATCTTCGGCGGGAAGGCTCTGAGCGCGTTTCGCGAATGTCGGCGCGAGCCGTTCGAGCGCGGCATCCATGAACAACGTGGAATGCGCGGGCACGAACGTTTTTCTGTGCACGGGCGACGACACAAAATCGGGCAACTTCGTGTCTGTACGTACGATAATCCGGTATCTTGCCTTGTAAAAACGCCTGAAGACGCTGGCAAAATCGCGCCCGGAATTGCTGCTTGACGGCGGTGTGCCTACAAGTTCCAATGCGCGCTGCGCAAAGCGCGGACACGGGGAACACTGACGGAATGAATTGTGCGCGGGGGAATGCTCCGGGCCTGGCGACAGGTTTGGCGTTGCTGTGGGTCGGTCTGCTTGCGTTGGCATTCGCGCCAACGGCTTCGGTTGCGTCCGAGCCAATGCTCGGCGCGTTCGGCCCCGAGGGTGCACGCATGCGCGAGCAGCTTTGGATTTTGCCGAGTGGCGACGTGAATTTTCCGATGCGCGCGACGGTGTTTCGTCCGGCGATCGATCCGTCCGGCGAAGACAAGCAGCGGCCGCTGGTGGTGATCAATCACGGTACGGATGAAACGACGCGGCTCGCGGTGTCGATGCCGGTTTACTATTATCTCTCACGCTGGTTCGTGGATCGCGGTTACGTGGTGGTTCTGCCGCAACGGCGCGGTCACGGCGCGACGGGCGGTCCGTTGGCGGAGGCGATCGGCAACTGCGCGCATCCCGATCACTACGCATCTGGCAACGTCGCGGCGGATGACATCGAAGCGGCGGTGAAGTTCATGACTGAGCAGCCGTTCGTTGCGCGCGATGGCGCGATCGTCGTCGGTGTGTCGACAGGGGGATGGGCGTCGCTGGCGCTGTCGGCGCGCAATCTGCCGCAAGTTCAGGCCATCGTGAATTTCGCAGGTGGCCGCGGCGGTCACGCGTATGGTGAGCTGAACGCGATTTGCGGCAGGGACGCGTTGCTCTCGGCGGCGCGCATGTATGCAACGCATGCGCAAGAGCCGACAATCTGGTTCTATGCGAAGAACGACAGCTACTTTGGTCCCAAGTTTGCGGAAGATCTGGCGCAGACGTGGAGCAGCGCGGGAGGCAGCGTCGAAGAGCACATTCTCCAGCCTTACGGCAACGACGGCCATGCCATTGCGGACGATCGTCAGGGCTGGGACATCTGGGGGCCGAGCCTCGACAGTTTTCTGCAGCGCGTGCGCGATGCGGCTCCGAAGAGCGTCGAGATGGCCGACGACCACGGCTCGCGATCGCCCGTGATGATTGAAACGTCCACCATCACGCCGAGCGCGAAGTAAGGCTGCGCGATAATCGGAACTTACTTGGGTTGGATTTGCTGGTCGCCGCCGGGTTCTCCGGGCGGGACGATCACGGGCATGCGGTCACCGGTTCCGGGAGGCGGCTCCTTGTGGATCTTGGGATCGACGCCGCTAGGCGGCACCAGAACGCCTTCGCTTTTATTCAGCTTCTCGCTCAGAGGTTCATCGGTTTCGACCGGTGGTTTTTGCTCAGGCGCGGGGTTGTGCGCATCAGGCGCTTTCGGAGGCGAAGTCTGAGCCGAGCTGAACGACGCCGTCGCGAATATTGCAGCGCCCGCGAGCATAGCAGTCAACATGGAGTGGGTTTGATTGCGCATCAGGGCTTAGCTCTTAGGGACGACGCCGCAGGCAATGCGCCCTTTGCCGCCGCCGTTCTCAGGATGATCAGTGTAATTGTCGCCGCCTTCATGAATCATGAGCGCGCGCCCGCTTACGTCTGCGAGCGTCAGATGCGGAGCCGAGACGACGACGTTGATGCCCTTGTCTGTTGCGGTGAGGAACGGCAAGTCGCCTTTGTGTCCCTGACCGGTGGGGCCTTTGTGGCTCTTCGAAGATGTCGGATCGTAGTGTGGACCGGCCGCGAGCCCTGCCTGCAGCTTTCCGTCCTTGGTCTGGGCCGCGCAATCGCCGGTCGCGTGCACATGGAAGCCGTGCTCGCCCGGCGTGACGCCTGTGATGTCGACCTTGAATTGAAGTCCGCCGCCGGATTTCTCGGAGATGATTACCGTGCCGATCTTGTCGCCGACGCCATCGGGGTTGATCTTGTTGATATCGACTTCGACGTCAGCGGCATAAGCCGACGTTGAAAGCGCGATGCCAAAACAGCATCCCAAGACAAGATGTAATGCGCGGCGTTTCATTGTGGCTCCAATCTCGCGACAATCGTCCTCTACAATTGAACAAATAAAACAGCGGTAAGTTCCATCGGCTTTCCAGGCAGCCGTCTCCTGTTGCTTTTTTTGACTGCGATTGAAACCCGATCGCACCTCTTCAGTATTGCTTCGACCACAGCTCGCACATCCCCCCTCAGTGCGAACGCCCCCAACGCTGTGGTGAAGAAGGAGCGCCCCGATTTCGATGAGATCGGGGCCGCTCCGCCTTCCCCCTTTGCCACTAGAGCGGCGAGCTCCGAGGCGTTCCGAAGGTCGCGTAGGGCAGCTTTCACGAACGGATGGTCCTGCAAGTCTTCTTGCTCGTCAGGCTGCTTGCCCACCAGAGCGAGCGGACCGCCGCGCACAAACGGCGTGGCGGCAGAGATCATCCTATTCAGATCCGCGAGCGTTCGAGGGGCGTCACGGCCTTCAAAATCGAAAGCGGGAAAACTTCCCTCCTCAAGCTTGCTGGTGACAGAGCGTGCCATGCTTCCCCGACGCATGGAGGGCGATATCGGTGGCAATTCGAAGTCATTTACGTTTCAGGCGGAATCCGCTTCCGAAATCGCAGCGGAGCCGACGCAGCTTGCAAGTTTTTCTTGTCAAGGAGTAACGCGCTTGTGAAGCTGCGGCCCGGCGCTTTTCCCGTAAGAGCGTCCGGATAGAAAAATGGGAGTGGACCAATGAAGTTTTTCCAAGGGCTCGCGGTGGCGGGCGTGGTGGCGCTTGCGGGTGGGTTTGCGGGCTCGGTTGCGAACGCGGCAAGCATCGCGGTCGGCAAGAAGCTCGAACTCAAAGTCGATGCTAAGAAGATGGACGAAGAGCGCACGCGGCTTTGGACGAAGTTCGGCGGTTGGTGCGCCCTGAAGGACTGGCATCCGGCCGTCGCCAACTGCGAGGAGAGCACGGAAGGCGATGCAAAGATCCGCGTTCTGACCCTGAAGGACGGTGGCAAGATCAAAGAGAAGCTTCTCGACGAAAAGCCGAACTTCTATCGCTACGAGATTCTGGAAAGCCCGTTGCCGGTCAAGAATTATCAGGCACAGTTTGCGCTGACGCCGGACGATGACGACGAAGACGAGATCAACTTCGCGTGGTCGGCGACATTCGATGCCAACGGCAAGACGAACAAGGAAGCGCACGACGTCATCGATGGGATTTTCACGGCAGGCCTCGACAATATCAAGGCGACGGCCGGCGCGAAGTAACGAACTGAATTGCAGACCATTCCGGCGTCCGGCTCCCTTTCTGAATTCCGAAGAGGGAAGCCGGCGCCGGATTTTTTTTGTCAGGTTTTCAGGGTCTCGATGGCGAGGCGGATGAGGTCGGCGGTGCGGTCGACGCCGAGCTTCACCTTCATCTGGGTGCAGATGTTGGCAACAGTCTTGTAGGCGATGCCGAGGCTTTCCGAGATGGCCGTCATGCTCTTACCCTGGCCGAGCATGCGCAGAATTTCCACTTCGCGGATCGATAGGGATTGCAGAGGGTCGTCGGTTGAAATCTGGCTGACGGCGATGCGCGAGGCGAGGTCTCGATCGATGTACTGTTCGCCGCCACGCACCTTTTTGATCGCTGCGATGAGTTCTTCGACGGGTGCGCTTCTGCTGACGTACCCCCTCGCGCCGCCGCGCAATGCGCGGACTGCATAAATCGGCTCATGATGCATGCTGAAGACGACGACGCGTGCGCCGCTGTCGAACGATTGGACGCGCCGTAGTAATTCCAATCCCCCCGCGCCTTCGAGGTTGAGGTCGAGTACGACGATATCGGGCCGCTCGCGCGCATAGATGGCGAGGCCTTCCTCAATTTCGGCGGCTTCGAGAACCTGTGCATCGAAGTGCGCAACAAACAGCCTCTTCAGGCCTTCGCGTACGACTCCATGATCGTCGACGATAAGGATTTTCATGCTGCACTCGTAGCTTGTTTGTTGTCGCTTGTTTTTGCGCGGCGTTCCGCGGGAAGCGGGATTCTGGCGATCAGCATGACGCCTTTTTCCTCCTTTGAGGTTGTGATTTCCAATGTGCCGTCGAGCGCCGCGATGCGTTCGCGCATGCCAACGAGACCGAAGCCGCGCTTGGTGCTGGCGGCGATACCCGAGCCGTCGTCAGAGATGACAATCTGCAGCGCCGATTCCGGAGTGCGGTTTGCGCTGAGGCCGATTTTCGACGGTTTGCCGTGCCGAATGGCGTTGCTCGTGCCTTCCTGCAAAATGCGAAACGCCGCTTCTTCGATGTGCGCGGGAAAGCGCGCATCCTCGATGTCGGTCTGAAAAACGATCGCTGGCCGGCGCGTTCGCCAGAACGCCACGAGATGCTCGATGGCGTGGGTGAGGCCCTGGTCGATCAGCATCGCCGGGCGCAGACGGCTGAGGATGCCGCGCAGATGGACCTGCATATGCTGGACCGATTGACGGATTGCGCCTGCCCGGCTGTTCACGTCATCGGTGGCATTGCGGGCGAGCATGAGCGGAATGGACTGCGCGTCGACGTCGACCGCAAAAAGAAACGGTCCGATTTCATCGTGCAGGTCGCGCGCGATTTCAGAGCGTTCTTCTTCCTGTACGGTCGACAGTTGTTCGTTGAGGCGCTGGTTCTGTTCTTCTGACGTCCGCAGCTGATCGGCCATGCGATTGAAGGCGCGATAAATCAGATTGAGATCTTCCGGTCCTTGTTCGGCAACGTGCGCGGAATAATCGCCTTCTCCGACGCGCTTCAACGCGGCTGACAGATCGTCGAGCGGCTTGAGCGCACGCCCGAGGCTCGCATAGATCAGAGCCAGCACGATGCCGCAGAAGCCGGAGATGATGATAAACTTCAGCTGCAGGTCTTCCCACACTTCGCCGACCTCGTTGTGGGGATCGGCTTCGAGCGTGATGCTTCCGAGATTTTTGAGGGTGTCGGGCAGCGTGAAGGTTTGCTTGTGTATTTTGCCTTCGAGCAGCTCGTAGAGCCAGGCGGGAGGCGGATCGACAGGAGCCTTGAGGCGCGATGCTGACTTCAGCGCGCCGTTGGGGCCGACGAGGCGAGCGACGAGATGGCGGTCGCCATCGAATGCGCCGACGATGCGGGCGAGTTGCGCCTCCGGATCGCTGCTCCCTTGGATCGTGTTGAGAGCGTCCATGACGGCGCTGCTGCCGACGGCGATAGCCGACGACATTTCGAGTTCGATTTTGCGCAGTCCAGCCCAGTACGTCAGCGCGCCGCCGACGAGAAGGCAAGCCCCCAAGACGAGTGCGACGAGAACGAGGAGGCGGCGTCTCAAAGGCATCGATCAATGCTCCGCCAGGTAGTGTAACAATGTAACTTCTTGGAGTAGCGGTTTCATTGCGTCAAGGTTTGTGACCGGACGTGCTGGCGAAAGGCAGAGAACTATAGTCCGATATGGACATGCACATGCGTCCGGCGAGGCCGGACACGTGTTCAGGAGGGTTTCGAAGCGTCGCCGGATCGGCGCTTATGCTGGTGCAATAATCCGACCGCGCCCGCGGCGCCATCCGGGAATTTTTCCCGCCAATTTTCTATCCGGGCGAACGGTGGCCGTGCTTTCCGTCGTCCCGATGATGCGAGGCTGCCGGCGCGATTGCGGAATGAGCAGCAGCTTTTGCAGCAGAAGCGGACGGCGTTCCTTGAGGCTGCGCGCGGGACGAGTGGGGCGCGGAGTGGCGGCGATCATGCCCCAGACCAATGCCAGCAGCAGATAGAAATGCCGCCAGTGATCGCTGTCGATCAACACGCCTTCGCAGATGTTTCCGGCAAGCGCCGCGAACGCGATGAGAAACAGCGGCGACGTCGCCGACGTCTTGAAGGCGTGGCGCATTCCGACGATCAGCGTTCCCGCGCACGCGATCAAATAGAGGAGGCCGCCGATCCAGCCGGAATTCAGGAACATGCTGAGGTAGACGTTGTGCACTTCCTCGTGGTGATAGAAGCGCGTGAAATTCGCCGATCCGATGCCGAGCGGATTGTCGAGGATCAGGCCGATGGCCTTCGCTTGTCCGCCGAAGCGTCCATCGGGACCGACGTCGTAAGACTGCGTCAGCGTCGCGCGCTGTTCGAGGAGACCGGAGATTGCGTCCGACTGCAGCGCGGCGATCAGGATCATTCCCAAGGCGGCGATGCCGACCAGCACGAGCGCCGCGAGTTTCACGCGCTCGCGGTTGCTATGGGCGGTGATCATGTAAACATAGCCGTAGATCGTAAGTGCGATCGCAGCGGCCGCCCAGGCACCGCGCGAGAAGCTGAACAGAATACCGACGGCGAGCAGACCGGCGGCGAGCAACGGCAGTACGCCACGCCGCATCGGCGCGTTGAGCCAGACGTGCAAGCACATCAAGAGAGGCGCGACGAGGAAAGGTCCGAACACGTTCGGGTCCTTGAAGGGGCCTGACGCACGTCCGTAGCGCGTGAACAGATCGAACGCGCCCGGGAAAAGATTGAGATAGCCCGCGACGCCGCACAGCGCCGCGATAATGCCGGTCAGAACATAGGCGTTGAGAACCAGCCGAGTGTGTTTCTCGGGCTCTTTGGCGATGAACGTCGCGAACAGGAAGCATGCCGCGACGAGGTAGAGCGAAACCGTCATGTGCGATACGGCGATGCCGGTGTCGCGCGCCAGCGCTGCGCTGATCTCGCCGCTCGCCGTGATCGCGAGGAGCACCGCGAAGCCCGCCCAGAGCATCGGCCGCGCGTCGACCAGACCGACGATGGGAAGCAGGAGCATCAGGCCAATAGTCAGCGCGTCGACGGGTGCGGGCTCAGTGAAAACAATCGAGCTTGCGACGATCGTCAGCCAGACGAGCGCCAGAGCGATCCGATGCGCGGCGCTTTTGCGATGGCCGCCTCGCAGATCGGAAATTTCGAAGGCCGGAGCCGAGGCGGTCATCGTGGGCATCTGAACGGTATTTCCATTTCGTCGGGAGCTGTAACGGTCGCGCAGGATCTCAGTACGCGCGTTCCGTATTGAGCAGGGCGAACGGCGTTTTCAGCAGAATGTAGAGATCGAGAAACACGCTCCAGTTTTCGATGTAGTAGAGATCGTGCTCGATACGCTTGGTGATCTGCTCTTCGGTGTCGGTTTCGCCGCGCCAGCCGTTGATCTGAGCCCAACCGGTGATGCCGGGCTTCACCTTGTGGCGCGCGAAATATCCATCGACCACTTCGTCATAGAGATGGCCGGCGGCCTTCGCCTGAAGCGCATGCGGACGCGGACCGACGAGAGACAGGTTGCCTTTGACGACGTTGATCAGCTGCGGCAGCTCATCGAGGCTCGACTTGCGCAGGAAGGCGCCGACGCGGGTGACGCGCGGATCGTTCTTCGTCACCAGCTTGGAGGCCGTGGCATCACAGGCATCGACGTACATCGAGCGGAACTTGTAGACTTCGATCAGCTCGTTGTTGAAGCCATAGCGCTTCTGGCGGAAGAAGACGGGGCCGCGGCTGTCGAGCTTGACTGCGAGAGCGACGAGCAGCATCAGCGGCGCCAGTGCGATCAGCGCGAGTGTGCCGATGACTTTGTCGAACAGCCATTTCGAGACGTAGTCCCAATCTGCGATGGGCTTGTCGAAGAGATCGATCATGGCAACGGATCCTACGTGCGAGTACGTCCGTGGCGAGAAGCGCAGGTCGGTGGCGCGCGCCGGCATCTTCACGTCGGCGGGAAGAACCGAGAGGCGGCCGGCGACGCTCGAGAGGCGGTCTTCGGCAGCGAGCGGCAACGACACGACGACGAGGTCGAGCTGCTTGGTGCGGCTCATGGTGATGAGGTCGTTCAGTCCGCCGACGCGCGGGTAGCCTGCGATCTGATGCGGAGCGCGGGCGTCCTTGCGGTCGTCGTAGATACCGGCGATGCGGACGATCGAATGACTGTCGGCTTCGAGGTCCTTGATGAAATTCTCGGTGAGGGGGCCGGCGCCGTAAATTGCGACGCGCTGATAGAGTCGGCCCGAGTTCGCGGCATTGCGGACGTACGATCCCGCGACGATGCGGCCGATCATGATGGCAGCGGCGCCTGCGACGAACCAGACGGCGAGCCAGACGCGGGAAATTTCCTCGCCGATCTTCAAGAAGAAGATCGCGGCGATCAGGGTCGCGAATGCGGTCGTCCAGCCGAGCATCGCGGCAGGCAGAGATTTGATCGACGCCGAGAGCGCGCGAAGGCTGTAGAGATCGAGCAGGCCGAACACGAGGATCGTTGCGGTACCGACAAGGGTCGTCGCGAAGAGGTAGGCCGGATCGCCGATAACGGTCGTCTCTTTCACGTAGAGATGTGCGATCGCGAGCCCGAGGATGGTCGACATCAGAAGTTCCGCGCAGCGAATGCTGCCGCTGACCAGGACCGGCGAGAGCGTGCGCGCATGGTCAGCCCGGTCGGCCAGCTTGCCGCGCATGAACGCCAGCGGGCGTGTGACGACTCCGGAGTCTGCAATCTGATCGGCCGGCGAATTCTTCAACTGGAGGGTCAATGACATGGCTGCTGCGCGTCCCGTTTGGATAACGTGATCGCAGAGGAAGCAGGCTTCATGCCACGCGGGTTAAGCGGCGTTAACCGCGTCGGTCGTGGAGGGCGGGAACCGAATAGGCTGCGGGCACGGCCTTCGGAGACGGCGCGGCGTAGAAATCCAGAACGGCGTCGGTCATAGCCGCGACCGTGAATTTCTGCGCAACGGCGCTTTTAAGCCTCGCGGCGCGGGCTTTTGCGAGGTCCGGTGCGTCGAGGGCGGCGGTCAGAGCCTGCGCCAGTTCCTGGACATTGCCAGGCGCGATCAGGCCGGTATCGGTTCCGGCGACGATCTCCGGGATGCCGCCGACGTTGGTTGCGATCAGCGGTAGTTCGGCGGCGGCGGCCTCGAGCACGACGTAAGGGAAGCTCTCGGCCCGCGATGGAACAACCATGATGCGGCCGAGCGCGAAAGCGTCCCGAATTGGCAAGGCCCCCGTAAAGCGGACACGGCCGTCAAGCCCGAGCGATGCAGTCAGGGCTCGGAATTTCGCTTCATCGGGGCCCGAACCGACGATCGTTGCGGTGATGCCGCGCTCATCCAATTCCGCGAGGGCTTCGAGCAGAACGTCGACGCCTTTCAAATCGCGCAGTTCGCCGACGAACAGGACGTCGGTTGCGTTGCTGGCGGGCGTTGCGGCCACGAAATCAGATGGACGAAGCCCGTTCGGGATGACGCGTTGGGGCGCGCCATCGGCGCTGATGCGGGCGCGATACGTGCGTGCGGCGTAAGCGCTCTCGAAGATCAGTCCCGTCGTGACTTTCTCGAGGCCGCGCTCGACCAGCATCAAGACGCGCTGTTCTGGCCCGGGCTTCAAATTCAAGCTGCCGCCATGCGGCGTATAAAACGTCTTTATGGATCGGCCGCGGATCGAAACGGCGGCCAACCGTGCGTAGGCGCCGCCCTTGGCACCGTGGCCATGCAACACATCGAGATCGAGTTTCGAAGCATGGCGGCGAACGGCTCGCACGGCGGCTAGATCGCCGAGACCGGGCTGGCGACGCATCGGAATGCGCGCGATGCCGAGCGTCAGCTTCGGTTCGATGGCCGCGAACTTCGACGATGTCAGCCTGTCCTCGGCGTTGCTGTCGGCGAGAATGCCGACGTCGTGTCCGCGTTTGGCCTGCTCTTCAGCCAGATCGAGGACGTGGCGGAACAACCCGCCGACGGGAGCGCGAAGACAGTGGAGGATACGCATTCCGGACCTGTCGGATTTGCCGGCCGGGTGGGCCGAGGAAAGGTCCGATGCTTCTCAGAAATATCTCTCAAACACGTAAACGGTGTCGCCGGGCCGGATCGGCGCGATGCCCGGGGCTTCGATTTCCTGCACGAGGCCGTCGACCTTGCGCGAGATGCGGAAGCTGCGATCGCTGGCCCGTTCGGTGTAGCCGCCGCCGATCGCGACGGCGGTTTCGACGGTCATGCCCGAGACGTAGGGATATTGTCCGGCGTTACGGACTTCGCCGAAGATGAAGAAGGGCCGGTTCTGCTGGATGTCGACCGAGACCTGCGGGTCCTTCACGTATTCGGAGCCGAGGCGAGAACGGATGATGCCCTGCAACTGCGTCGTCGTTTTGCCGCGTGCCGAGATCGTGCCGATGAGGGGCACGGAAATCTTGCCGTCGGGATCGACGATATAAAGGCGCGAGAGGCTCGGCTGGCCATAGACGAAGACGCGGATGCGGTCGCCGGAATCGAGCCGGTATGGGCCATCGTTCCGGATGAGGGCTTCCGACATCACTGCGGGAATGACGACGGCCGGACCCCAGTCTCGGGAGCTCGCCGATGCGGTCGTCATAGGCACGGGATAGCCGTCGACAGCGGGGCCATCGATCTCGGCTTGGATCATAGGGCCGATGCCGGAAGCGCAGCCGCCAAGCATCAGCGACACAGCCGCCGCAGCGAACAAAAGGTGGCGAAGCGACATTGGCGCGAATTCCCGCATGCGAATTGACGCCCGGAGGTTATGTGCGCGGCAGTTAAAAAAGCCTAACGGCACGTCTTTTTTTGATCCGCTTAAGGAGATGCTAACCGCGCCGGGGGATTACTTTAACCGTTGGAAACTCTTTGATTTGAGCAAAGTGATGCAGTCACGCGTGCATGCCTCGCCAGACGACATCGACCTCGGGTCGGTGTTTGGCGCCTTCAAACGAAGCCTGCGGTGGCTCATTCCGTTGGCCTTGCTGTTCGGCGGGCTGACGTATGGCGTGCTGTCGCTGATCGCGCCCCGGTATCAGAGCGAAGCGGAACTGGCGATTATCGCGAAAGGTGCCGATGGCACGTTCGCCGACCGTAACGCGTCGGGTGGCCCGGACCTCATCACGACGCGCATGGACAAGGAAGCGATCAACACGCATGTCCGCGCGATGCAGTCGCAGGAATTGCTCGAGAAGATTGCTAAGGATCTGAAGCTCGAAGATCGTCCCGAGTTCAACAATGCGCTGGGTCCAGTCGACAGGCTCGATGCGATGATGCGGGCTGTGGGTCTCGGCGGTCCGCGCAAGGGGGAGACGACGCGCGATCGGGTGCTCGATGCGCTGCGTGCTCGGCTCGAAGTCTACTCTGCCAAGGAAAGCCGCTTTATCGGCGTGCGCGTGACGTCGAACGATCCGGAACTGGCGGCGAAAATCGCCAACGCTCTTGCAGAAAACTATCGCACGTCGCTCGCGGCGCACGGCGTCACGGAGGTCGACGATCTCCAGTCCGTGCTGCAAGGCAAGGTGCAGAAACTGACGACGGAAGTCGCGGACGCTGAAACGGCCGTTGACCGCTATCGCGGCAAGATCGACGGTTTCCGTGGCGGCGCGCAGAACACCGGCCTCAACGAACAGCAGATGTCCGAGCTGACGGCCGAGCTGACGAAGGCCAAGGCGGCGCGCGGCGAAGCGGACGTTCGGGCGAAATCAGCGCGCGAGATGATCACGCTCGGGTCGGCCGATCAGCTGGCGGACGTGCAGAAGTCGCCGCTTATTCAGAATCTCGTGCAGCAGCGCGTGCGCATCGAGCGGCAGATTTCGGAGCTTTCCGCGACCTTGCTGCCGGGCCATCCGCGCATGCGCCAGCTCAACGCCGATCTCGCCGGGCTCAAAGTTCAGATCGGCAAGGAAATCGCCAAGATCGTCGATAGCCTCGAAAAGGAAGCGGCGGTTGCGAAGGGGCGCGAAGACAGCATCGCGCAGAGCCTCGCCGATATCAAAGCCCGCGTCGTAACCAACGCCCCGGAAGAGGCGCAGCTGCGGCAGCTCGAAGCGACGGCCAAGGCCAAGCGGACGGAACTCGACAACATTCAGGCGCAGCTTGAATCGAACCGCAAGAAACTGGACACGCGTGCGCAGCCGGTCGCGGCGCAGATCATCTCCAATGCGCAGCCGGAAAGCGTTCCGGTGTTCCCGCGCAAGGGTGCGCTGTCGGCGCTCATAGCGCTTGCATCTTTGATGCTCGGCACGGCGTGGGTCGTAACGAAGGCGCTGTTCCAAGGTGCGCGAAGCGGTTCGCAGGCGGCACTCTCCCGCGGGCGGACGAAGCCTCTCAGCCTGCAGCCGGAGCCGGATTTCCCGCCTTATCGCGAACCGCTGCTGCGTGAGATGGACGATGATGAGATCAGCGCGCAGCAGTATGCGCCGCCGCCTCCGCCGCCCTCGCATGAGCCGCAACGGCAAGCGCCAGTCATCACGACAAGCGCGTCTGATATCGGAGCACTGGTGTTGCGTCTGATGCAGAAGCGGCCGCAGAGCGGCGGGCATCGCACGATCCTGACCGGCGAGAATGAAAATATCGACGCGTCGAAGGAAGCGCTCGGGCTGGTGAAGGCGTTGGCGCAGAGTGGCGAGCAGGTCATCCTCGTCGATTGGAATCCGGACGGCCAGGATCTGGCATCGTCCATCGGCCTCAATCCCGGCGTGGGTATCAACGATCTGCTGCGGGGCGAAACGAACTTCGGCGAGATCATTCAGCGTCTGCCGGGTTCCGATGCGCACGCGATCGCCAGCGGCAATGCTCTCGAGCATCCGGCTGCGCCCGTCGATTCCGATCACCTTAACCTGGTGCTCGATGCGCTCGATGAGGCGTACGACTTCATCGTCGTTACCGGACGCCACGATGCGGCGCGCGAGCTTTTCGAAACGATCGAAGGCCGTTTCGATACCGGTATCGTCGTGAGCGAGCCGCGTGCGCAGGCGTCCGCGGTTCAGGACCCCGCCAATACGTTCCTCGGGTTCGAAGTCGCCGACATCGATATCGTTCGTTTCGAGCGCCGTGCCGCGGTTTCTTCCCCGGTGCAACAGCGCATCGCGCGCGCGACGGCCGGGCGGGCTGCCGAAGCCCCGCGTCCGAACTGATCCAGCGTTGCCAACACCAAGGTCTGTTTGATGTCCAGGCGTACGACCAAGGCTTTGCAAGCGGCGCTGTCAGCGTTGCATTACAGCGGTGCCGATCGGCTCGCGGCGCCGCTCACACGCGGCGATGGCGTGATCTTCATGTTGCATCAGGTGATGCCCGGCGCGCGGCGCGGTTTCGATCCGAACGGCATCCTCAAGGTGACGCCGGAATTTCTCGACGGCGTCCTTCGTCAGGTGCGCGACAACGGGTTCGAGATCATCTCACTCGATGATGTCAAAGCCCGCTTGCATGGCGAGAACTCACGATGCAAGCCGTTCGCGGTCTTTACGCTTGACGACGGCTACAAGGACAATCGCGACTTCGCGTATCCGGTGTTCAAGCGCCACAACGCGCCGTTCACGATCTATGTGCCGACGGCCTATGCCGACGGGCACGGCGAGCTGTGGTGGCTGGCGTTCGAGGAAGCCTTGCGGCGGCTCCCGCATGTCGACGTCGATTGCGACGGTGTCGTGCGCAGCTATTCGCTTGCGACGGATGCCGAAAAGGGTCGAGCCTTCCACGAACTCTACTGGTGGCTGCGCAAAATTCCTGAAGAGCGCGCGCGCGCCGTGGTGCGCGATCTGGCAAGCAAAGCCGGATTTGAAGTGTCCGCTCTCTGCCGCGACCTGATCATGACCTGGGACGAAATCCGCGCACTCGCCCAAGATCCTCTGGTTACGATCGCCGCGCATACGACCAATCATTTCGCGCTGGCCAAGCTCCGTCCTGAGGATGCGCGCCTGGAGATCGCCGACAGCGTCGCGCGTGTCGCGCAGGAGCTCGGCAAGCCCGTCCGGCATTTCAGCTACCCTTACGGAGATGAAGGAAGCGCCGGGGAGCGTGAGTTCGAGATTGCGCGCGATCTCGGCATCGAGACCGCAGTGACGACGCGAAAGGGACTTATCCGAGCGGCGCACGCGGATGCGATGACGGCGCTGCCGCGCCTCTCGCTCAACGGTGACTATCAGGACGCGCGCTACGTGAAAGTGCTGCTATCAGGCTTGCCGTTTGCGCTTCGCGACGGCGTGAAAGCACTCGTTCGGCAGGTGAAAGGCGGCGCACACGGCGAGCCTCTGCGCGGGCTCAAGCATCCGGCTTCTGCATCCACGAGATGAGAAGTCCGGCCGGCAGAACCCAGAGCAGCCCGGCGACCACATAATAGATCAGCTCCGCCAATTTGCTCGCATTCTGCACCTGGAGCACAATGGCAACGCCGACAGCCAGCACGGCATAAACCGCGATCAGCAGAATTAGGGCGATCGTGCCGAGAAGTTTGCGCTGGCGCTGGGTCATGCTGGCTCAGTTAAACGGTCGGATTTCGGCTGGCAACCGCGCCGCAAAGGCGCATTGTTCCGGGCGGGGGAGTGCGTAACACACGACCGCGACATTCGTTTAGGGATATTTGCCGCAATGACGTTGCTCCGCGCCGCAGATGAGCGGCAAAGCACATTCTCAGCTCGACACTCTGACGGAAACCGTGCCGTCGCCATCTGGCTCTGGGCCGTTGCGGCGCTCGTCATCGCGATGATCGTAGTCGGCGGGGCGACGCGTCTGACCGAGAGCGGCCTTTCGATCACGGAGTGGCAGCCGCTGCTCGGCGCCATTCCGCCGTTGAGCCACGCCGATTGGCTCGCGGCCTTCGAGAAGTATAAGCAGATCCCGCAGTATCACATCATGAACCACGGCATGTCGCTCGCCGAGTTCCAGTCGATCTACTGGTGGGAATGGAGCCATCGCTTTCTGGGACGGATCATCGGCGTCGCCTTCGCGGTGCCGCTGATCTTCTTTTGGCTGACCGGGCGTCTGAAGCGTGGGAGCGGCGCGAAATTTCTTGGCGTGCTGGCGCTTGGCGGCGTGCAGGGCGTCATCGGCTGGTACATGGTGAAATCCGGTCTCGTCGAACGCGTCGACGTCAGCCAGTACCGGCTGGCCCTGCATCTCACGACGGCGTTCGCAATTCTTGGGCTTCTGGTTTGGCTGGCGCTTGAAGAATGGCCTGATGTGGCGCGGCGCGCGGCCGGTTCCGTCACGCCGCTGATCCGGCGCTTGGGTGCGATCATCGTTGCGGCGGTGATTTTGCAGGTTGTGCTCGGAGCGTTCGTTGCGGGCCTCAAAGCCGGATTCATCTACAACACCTGGCCGACGATGAACGGTCAGTGGTTTCCGAGCGACTATTGGACGACGCCTGCGTATCTGACGTTTTTCGAAAGTCACGCCGCGTCGCAATTCAATCACCGCATCATGGCGTATATCGTCGTGCTGATCGTGCTGACGGAACTCTGGCTGGTGAAGCGGTCGCCGGTCGACAGCCGCACGCGGACGACAGCGGTTTTACTTGCGCTGGCGGTGTTGGCGCAGGTCGGGCTCGGGATCATGACGCTTCTGGCGCATGTGCCGCTCGAACTCGGAGTCGTGCATCAATTCGGCGGCGCGATCGTGTTCGTGCTCGCGGTCGTGCATTTGCATGCGATCCGACGAGCGGTAGTTAGGGAATAGGGAATAGGGAATAGAGAATAGGGAATAGGGAATAGGGAATAGGGAATAGGGAATAGGGAATAGCGGGGCCCCTATTGCTGGTCGTTCGCTATGTTCCCCTCGCCCTTGCGGGGAGGGGAAAGTGAGACGCCGTTAGGCGAGGCCGAGCATCAGTTTGATGTTCTGGACGGCGGCGCCGGCGGCGCCTTTGCCGAGGTTGTCGAGGCGGGCGACGAGCACGGCCTGCTTCAACTCCGGCTTTCCGAAGACGAAGAGCTCCAGCTTGTCCGTGTCGTTCAGCGCTTCCGTTTCAAGGCGCGCGATCTTGCCCGCGGCCCCGGTGACGACGCTCACAAGCTCCGCCGACTTATAATACTTGGCCAGAACCGCTTCGATATCCGCGAGGCTTGGATTTCCGCTCAGCGTATCGAGGTGGAGCGGCACGGAAACCAGCATGCCTTTGTGATAGTTGCCGACGCTCGGAACAAAAATCGGCCGGCGCGTCAGGCCCGTGTAGGTCTGCAGTTCGGGCACGTGCTTGTGCTCGAGGCCGAGACCGTAAAGCTCGAACGACGGCGCGTTTCCGGCCTCGTAGGCTTCGATCATGCTGCGTCCGCCGCCCGAGTATCCCGAGACGGCGTTGATCGTGATCGGATAGTCCGCGGGAATGAGCCCGGCATCGACCAGCGGCCGCAGCAGGGCGATGGCGCCGGTCGGGTAGCAGCCCGGATTGGCGACGCGCGTTGCATGGCGAATGGCGTCGGCCTGCGCCGGCGACAGCTCGGCGAAGCCGTACACCCATCCCGGGGCTACGCGATGTGCCGTCGAGGCGTCGACGATTTTCGGCGCGTCCTTGCCGAGCGTGTCGGCCAGCGCCACGGCTTCTTTCGCGGCATCGTCCGGCAGGCACAGCACGGCGAGATCGACGCCGCGCATCATGTCGGCGCGCGCCGCCTTGTCCTTCCGCTTGTCGGGATCGATGCTTTTAACGGTGATGGCGTCGATGCCGGCAAGCCGCTCGCGGATTTCGAGGCCGGTGGTGCCAGCCTCGCCGTCGATGAAGACCGTCGCGGTCTTCGCTTTCTGAGCAACATTTGCCGTCATCTCAACCGCCAAATCCGAGCCTGTGCTTGATGCCCTGCCATATCGTTTCCGAGCAGCCGACGCCATACTGCGCGCAGACGATGCGGTGGCTGTCGCGGTAGATCATGTCGAGCGCGACGTAGAGAATGATAAGCAGACCGAACCAGGCGATCCAGGGATAGCGCGCCAAAAGCTTGGCGATATAGGTCGATGCTACGGCCATCAGGAGGATCGCAATCGCAAGGCCAATGACGAGAACGAGTGTGGACTCGCCCGCGGCGCCAGCGACCGCAAGCACGTTGTCGAGCGACATCGAAAGATCGGCGAGGATGATCGTCCAGAGGGCCGCCCAGAACGACGTTTCGTTCGGATGAGCTTCGGTTGACGCGAGGCTTTTCTCGACTTCGTCAATAGAGTGCGCGTCGGACTCGACGATCTGTTTGTACATCTTCCAGGCAACGAACAGGAGCAAGATGCCGCCTGCCAAGGTCAGGCCGATCACCTGCAGCATCTGCTGGGCAATGCTCGAGAAGATGATCCGCAGGACGACGGCGCCGGCAATGCCCCAGAAGATGACCTTCGCCCGCATCGATGGCTGGACGCGGGAGGCGGCCATACCCACGACGATGGCGTTATCGCCGGCGAGCGTCAGGTCGATCATCAGGATGTTGAACAGCGGGACGCTGTGGGTGCGCCACCACTCAGGTGACAGCAGATAGCCGATGTCCAAGACGAGCGTCGATATCAGCTCGTGAAGGCCGTTCAGCAGCCAATCCATATTGTTCTCCGAGTAACCGGCTGCGCGTCGCTAAGGCCGTAGGGCAGGACTAGGCCGGTATTTGGCATCGCGCTCCCGCGCCGACAACCCTTTCGCGGCCACAAGCACAAACAAAAACAGTCCGCCGAAGGGGGCGGACTGTTCGGTGTCTGGCGATTGTTCCAGGCTTAGCGCTTCGAGAACTGGAACGACTTGCGGGCCTTGACCCGGCCGTACTTCTTACGCTCGACGGTGCGGCTGTCGCGCGTCAGGAAGCCCTGCTTCTTCAGTACGCCGCGCAGTTCCGGCTCGTAATACGTCAAAGCCTTCGAGATGCCGTGACGGACGGCGCCGGCCTGACCCGAAAGTCCGCCGCCTGCGACCGAAATACGAATGTCATACTGCGTCGCGCGGTTGGCGATGTTCAGCGGCTGCTGCAGCAGCATCTGGAGCACCGGGCGGGCGAAGTAGGCCTTGAAGTCTTTCTTGTTGACCGTGATCACGCCTTTACCCGGCTTCAGCCAGACGCGTGCGACGGCGTCCTTGCGCTTGCCGGTCGCGTAGGCGCGGCCGAGCTTGTCGAGCTTCTGCGTGCGGACGGGCGCTGCCTCGGGCGTTGCGCCCTTGACGGCCGCGAGATCGGCGAGGGTCTTGGTTTCGGTGGTCATTGTCTTAGACCCTCACATTCTTACGGTTGAGTTTCGCAACATCGAGCTTCTCAGGGTTCTGCGCGGTGTGCGGATGCTCGCTGCCTTTGTAGACGCGCAGATTGCGCATGATCTGACGATGCAGCGGGCCGCGTGCGAGCATGCGCTCGACGGCCTTCTCGACGATGCGCTCGGGGTGCTTGCTGTCCAGGATCTGGCGCGGCGTGCGCTCCTTGATCCCGCCCGGATAGCCGGTGTGCTTGTAGTAGACTTTGTCTTCGCGCTTGGCGCCGGTGAAGACGACTTTCTCGGCGTTGATCACGACGATGTTGTCGCCGCAATCGACGTGCGGGGTGTAGATCGCTTTGTGCTTGCCTTTAAGGCGCGTCGCGATGAGAGCGGCGAGGCGGCCGACGACAAGCCCTTCGGCGTCGATCAGCACCCACTTTTTCTCCACCGTGGCCGGCTTGGCGACATAGGTAGACATTGGACTTCAGGCTCCTTGGCGGAATGAATGGCAGGAGACAGCGGCGCGCGCCGTCAGCCTTCGCCTATCCGGAAAGCGCGGGTGATACTGAATTCGATGCGAGATGGCAAGTTGAATTTAAGCTACTGCGAAAAAGTTTGCTTTTTCAATTGGTTATGTTTTGCGGTAATATAATACCTCCTTACGGTATTATATTACCTACTGGCCGACGGCAGGGTTTCGTCACGACACTTCCACCAGATATCTCGGTGTTTCCCAGACACGGATCATAGGTTTGGTGCCGGCTTTGGCGGCGATGCGGCTGCGGAGCCAGAGGGCCAGAATTTCGCTCGTCGGATTTTCGAGGCCGGGGATGTCGTTCAGGCAGCGATGGTCTAGTTCGTCGATGACGGGCTGCACGATGCCGTCGAGTTCGGCGTAGTCGAGGACGAAGCCGCGTTCGTCCAGGCCGCCCGCCACGGAGACATCGACGCGATAATTGTGGCCGTGGAGACGGCGGCATTTGTGTCCGTCGTGGACCTTGGGCAGGAAATGGGCGGCTTCAAACGTGTAGGTCGCGGTGATGCGGATCGTCTGCCCGTCCGTGGCGGTTGCGTCGTGGGGTACGGTCACGTCCCAGTCTCCTTTGCCGGCGGCGCGAGGCATCGCCGTGTCGTGAAAAATCGTCGATCCGAGGCTCGGCTTTGCGGCTGGCTACCCTGGGCGTATCCAGGGCGGGCGACGATCCTTATATTGTCGCGTAGCAGAGCGGTATTTGCTCCGCCGCATCACGTCGCGCCTCAATTTTTTCGAGGCTTTGCGCCTAGCCTGGCCGTCGGGCTTGCAACGGAGCAGGGGTGGCCGCTGGCGCCAACCGGCCGACACGTGCCGCAGGTTGGCTGGGGTTACGATTTCTTATGGCGATTTCATCTGGCGGCCTATCGCTTTTCTTAATCTTGTCTTAGTCGGGGTAGCATGGTCCCGCCGGAATTGGTCGGGGTGCGTTTCAGAGCGGAGAAAGCCGATGCTGGTCTCGATGGCCAAAATGACGGGTCGTGTTGGAGTGGTTCTGGTCGGCCTCTGGGCTGGGCTCGCGGTCGCCACCGCGCAGGAAACTCAGGCACCGCCGGCCGCGGCAACGCAGGATGGAGCCGCACCGAATGCAGACGCCGCCGCCGCTCCGCAGGACAACGTCAAGCAGATCAAGCTGACGGAAGATCAGGTGAAGCGGTTCATCGCCGCGCAAACGGATCTGGCCGCAATCGCCTCGAAGATCCAGGCGGCGGGGGATTCCCCCGATCCGGCGCTCCAGACGGAACTCGAAGGCATCGCGAAAAAGCACGGATTTGGAGATTTTTCAGAGCTCGACGACGTCGCGGCGAACATCTCGATCGTGATGGCCGGACTCGACTCGGCGACCGGCAACTTCGTCGATCCCGTCGAAGCGTTGAAGAAAGAGCGCGACGACGTGCAGAAGGATTCAAGCATCCCCGAGGCCGACAAAAAGCAACTGCTGGACGAGCTGACGGAAGCCATCGGAACGACGCCGAACCTCGAGTACAAGGAAAACATCGAGATCGTGAAGGCGCACAAAGCCGAGATCGAGAAGGCGCTGCAGTAAGCAGCGCTCCGGTCGCGCTTGCGAGGCGATGCGTCAGGCGGTAACAATCCGCTATGCAAGATAGTCTGTCTGATACTGCCCCGCTTTTACTCGTCGAAGAGGCGGAAGCGGGCGTCTCCCTTCTGACACTCAACCGGCCGCACGCGCGAAATGCGCTGTCCCGCGAGCTGATCGCGGTCATTCATCGCGAGATCGAGCGCCTGGGCAGCGATCCAAAGGTCGCCGCGATCGTGCTAGCGGCCAACGGCAAGGTGTTTTCCTCGGGCCACGATCTAAAAGAGCTGACTTCGCATCGCTCCGACGCGGACGGAGGGCTGGCGTTCTTCCGCGATACCATGCAGGCGTGCTCGGCCATGATGCTGGCGATCGTCGCGTGTCCGAAGCCGGTCATCGCGGCTGTCGAAGGCCGCGCCACGGCCGCCGGATGTCAACTTGTTGCCACGTGCGATCTGGCCGTCGCGTCGGAAGTCGCCGATTTCGCGACGCCGGGCGTCAACATCGGTCTTTTCTGTTCGACGCCGATGGTCGCGCTATCGCGTAACGTCCCGCGCAAACGCGCAATGGAAATGCTGCTGCTCGGAGAAGCGCTCTCGGCTGCCGATGCGGTGAACTATGGCCTCGTGAACCGTGTGACGCCGCTCGGAAACGTGTGCGCGGAAGCCATCGGGATGGCGCGTGCAATCGCGGCGAAATCGAAGGCGACGGTCGCGATCGGCAAGGCGGCCTTTTACCGGCAAATCGATATGCCGCTCGGCGATGCCTACGCCTTTGCCAGCGAAGTCATGGTCGAGAATATGATGAAGCTCGATGCCGCCGAAGGGATCTGTGCCTTCATTGAAAAGCGCGCGCCCGATTGGAAGGATGCCTGACTTGGAACCACGGGTCACATTCATTACCCTCGGTGTTCGAGATATCGGCCGCTCGCGCAAATTCTATGAGGCGCTGGGGTTCAAGGCTTCGTCAGCGAGTCAGCCGAGCGTGACGTTTTTCGATGCGGGCGGTGTCGTTCTCGCCCTCTTCGGCCGCGACGCGCTTGCTGAGGATGCTTCGGTTCCGGCGGATGGATCGGGATTTTCCGGCTTTGCATTGGCGCACAACGTCAATTCGGAAGCTGACGTTGATCGAACGCTTCGCGAGGCCGTCGCGGCGGGTGCGAAGCTCTTGAAGCCCGGTCAGAAAGTATTCTGGGGCGGATACTCCGGATATTTCTCCGATCCCGATGGTCACCTCTGGGAGGTGGCATACAATCCATTCATGCCGCTCGATGGAGATGGTCGTCCAACGCTTCCCGAGCGCACGGCATGAGTATCGACGGGCTGAGCGATGCCGACATCCGGGCCGTTCTTGCGCGCGTCAAAACATTTGCGGTCGTCGGCGCGAGCGCAAACCCCGAGCGTCCGAGCAACGGCGTGATGAGTTTTCTTATTCGTGAGGGATACGCGGTCGTGCCGGTCAATCCCGGCGTCGCGGGCAAGACCATTCACGGACAAGAGGTTTATGCGCGCCTCGCCGACGTTCCGCCGCCGGTCGATGTCATCGATGTTTTCCGCACGCCGAGCGAAGTGCTGCAGGTTGTGCGGGACGCGATCGCGGTCAAGGACAAGCTCGGGGCGACGGTCATCTGGATGCAGCTCGGCGTGATCAACGAGGCAGCGGCCGCCGAAGCGCGTGCGGCAGGTTTCACCGTCGTCATGGATCGCTGTCCGAAGATCGAGCTTTCGCGGCTTGCGCGAAGTTAAGCCTGGACCCGTATTTTTGCGGGTTTGCCTGCGGCATCCTGACGATATGCTTTCATTCGATGCCGTCGCCATTTATGCTTTTCAACCCATGTCTGGCAGCACCGGCGGTTTCCCGGTAAACGGGATGACCCGGCGGCCAGGCTTTGCTTTCCCTCGGGCAATGGAGCATATGCTTGGGGGGAAACCCCGGAGCGATTAAACGATGAAGTCGGGTGCCTTGACGTCCGTAAAACTGCCAGCAGACTGGTCGGTGGAGACTATCCTTCCGATCGAATTTCAAGGGCGCGAAATCACGCTCGAAGCCCATGCCTATCAGGGCGAAACGGACGCGGAGCAGATGGTCGTTCTCGTCCATCGCGACCCGGACGTTGCGAATGGTTCGGCGGCGATCCCGGTCGTGCGCATTCACTCCGGCTGCGTGACGGGCGATATTTTCCATTCGCTCCGTTGCGACTGCTATCAGCAACTCCAGGCGGCGTTGAAAGCCATCACCGAGGTTCCGCTCGGCGTCATCGTGTACGCGCCGTATCACGAGGGTCGCGGTATCGGCCTGTTCAAGAAAATCCAGGCCTACGCCCTGCAGGATCAGGGTCTCGATACGGTCGAGGCCAATATCGAGGTCGGAGCGCCGATCGACAGTCGCGATTACAGCCTTGCGGCGCGGGTGCTGCAGGATCTCGGGATGCCCGAGATCAAGCTGCTGTCGAACAATCCGGCGAAGGAACAGGCGTTGAAAGCGCACGGCATTCGCGTTGCGGAGCGCCTGCCGCTGGTCATCAAGCCGAACAAGTTCAACAAGCGCTATCTGGAAACGAAGCGCGCACGCATGGCGCATAAGCTTTAAGCGTTCACGCGGCAGCCGCCTTCGGACGATTTTGCGCCTCTCCCTGAGCTTGCGGAGGGGTTGCGTCGAGAGCCTCATGGCGATAGGCCGGGTGCCGCAATCAATGAAAAAGTTCCAGGCCGGCGCGCCCGGCCGCCTGCGCGATTGATTATCCCATGTCCAATGAGTTTCCGCTTCGTCCATTCCTGCCCGCCGATACAATGGCTTTGCGCGATCTCTTCGCCCAAAGCATCGAAGAGTTGACGGCCGACGACTACGACGAGGACCAGCGCCTTGCGTGGGCGGCGAGTGCCGCGGATGCGGATGCGTTCCGCGCGCGGCTCGGCGGGACACTGACGCTCATCGTTCAGGTCGAAGGCGAGTACCTCGGCTTCGGGTCCCTTAAGGACAATAAAACGATTGATATGCTTTATGTGCATCCGGACTTCGCGGGCGAAGGCGTCGGAACTGCGATAGCAGATGCTCTCGAAAAGATCGCCGGAGCACGCGGCGCCGAAGCCGTAACGGTCGACGCCAGCGATACGGCGATGCCGTTCTTCGAAGGCCGGGGCTATGCGGCGGTGCAGCGCAACTCGGTGCCGCGCGATGATCAATGGCTTTCGAACACGACCATGATAAAGCCGCTCAAAGACGCGAAAGCAGAGACTTCGGTCAAACCGTCATGAGCAAAGAGCGCCTTTATCTTTTCGACACGACGCTGCGCGACGGTGCGCAGACGACGGGCGTCGATTTTTCGCTCGAGGATAAGCGGCGTTTGATGCGCGTGCTCGACGACCTCGGCGTCGATTACATCGAGGGCGGCTATCCAGGCGCGAACGCGACCGATACGGAGCTTTTCACGTCGCGGCCAGACCTGAAGTCGGCGCGCTTTACGGCATTCGGAATGACCAAGCGGGCCGGGCGATCGGTGTCGAACGATCCGGGCCTGCAGGCGATCCTGCAATCGGCGGCCGACAGCATCTGCCTCGTTGCGAAGTCGTCCGACTATCAGGTGCGCGTCGCGCTCGGCATCTCGAAAGAAGAAAATCTCGACTCCGTCAAGCAGTCGGTCCGCGCCGTCGTCGAGACGCAGCGCGAGGCGATGATCGACTGCGAGCATTTTTTCGACGGCTACAAAAGCAACCGCGAGTACGCGCTTGCCGTTGCAAGAACCGCCTTTGACGCGGGTGCGCGCTGGGTCGTTCTCTGCGACACGAACGGCGGAACGCTGCCGCACGAAATCGAGCGCATCGTCAGCGACGTCGCAAAGCATGTGCCGGGCGCGAACCTCGGCATTCATACGCACAACGATACGGAGAACGCCGTCGCCAATACGCTGATGGCGGTGCGCGCCGGATGCCGCCAGATCCAGGGAACGCTCAACGGTCTCGGCGAGCGCTGCGGCAACGCCAATCTGACCTCGATCATTCCGACGCTGCTGTTGAAGAGCGAATTCGCTGACGCCTTCGCGACCAGCGTCACGCCTGAGAAACTTCGGACACTGACGCACGCGAGCCGCGTACTCGATGAGGTTCTGAACGAGGCGCCGGACCGACATGCGCCTTACGTCGGCGAGAGCGCGTTCGCGACGAAGGCCGGAATTCATGCATCGGCGCTGATCAAGGCGCCCGAAACCTACGAGCACGTGCCGCCGGAAAGCGTCGGCAACGAACGGCGCATTCTGGTGTCGAAGCAGGGCGGGCGGTCGTCGCTCACGGTCGCGCTCGAGCGCTTTGGATTGCCATCCGACAAGGACGATGCGCGCGTGCAGGCGCTGCTCGATGAGATCAAGGCGCGCGAGGATCAGGGCTATTCCTACGAGGCTGCGGAAGCTTCGTTCGAACTGCTGGCGCGGCGTTCGCTGGCCAGCGTGCCGCGGTTCTTTTCCGTCGACTCATTCCGCGTGACCGTCGAACGCAACCGGGCGCTGAACGGCAGCGGTACGCATGCTCAGGCGGTCGTCACGGTGTCGATCGCGGGCGAACGCGATCCGCTGGTTTCTGTCGGCGAGGGCAACGGTCCGGTCAACGCGCTCGACAAGGCGTTACGCAGCGATCTCGGCCGCCACCAGAAGCACATCGATCACGTCGAACTCGTCGACTACAAGGTCCGCATCCTGACTCAAACGCAGAGTGGCGGTACGGATGCGGTGACGCGCGTGCTGGTCGAAAGCCACGACACTGAAACCGGAGAGCGCTGGACGACGGTCGGCGTGTCCACGAACATCATCGATGCGAGCTTCGAGGCGCTTCTCGACAGCATCAATTACAAGCTGCTGAAAGACGACGCGCGCGCCGCCTGACGTCACCGTCGGCGCTATCCTGCTACATCCAGCTTCTGCCGTCTTCGGCCTGGCATCCCTTCGGAGGCAGCGCGTTGGCGAACGTCGCGTGCAGCTTATCGCAGCCCCATTTCCGGATCGGCGCGGGCATCATGCTGTTCAACTCGATGCCGCTCTCGTCGTAGGGAGTCGTCTTGTTCGTGACGTAGGAATACCAATGCTGCCCGAAGAAGATCGCTCCGGCGACTACAACAATCAGAATGGTTCGAACGGCTCTGCGCATACGGGGTCCTTCTGCGAGTTTACGCGGGTTCTTGCACGCGCATTGTTCTTTTGCTGACAAGATCGAACAGGATTTAACGCCTCGCTCACGTGAGCGCTAGCGGCGCGGTCGCTACTGTCGTGACGCCGTGATCGTCGGTCCATGAAAACTCGAACGTGCCCGGTCCCGGCACGCGCATCTGGAAGGCGACGAAGGGATTGGCGGAAATGCCGGTACCGAATTCGGCGCGAAACACTTCCTGGCCGGCGTATTTCGCGACGAACAGGTTGATGATATCGCGCGGGATCAGCTTACCGTATTTGTCGTGACGGTTGCCGGTTTCCATGATGTGCGTGATCAGCGATTTCACCTCGATGACTTCGCCGATCTTGGCACTCTCGGGGAGTTTGATGCGCGGGTTTGCGGCCATGATTTTGCTCTCAATCTCCACAGCCGCCGATGGTGACACCGACCTTCGTCGTCGAGATCAGCATTTCGCCGCTCGATAGCTCGGCGAGCACGATGACGTCCTGCGTTTTTGCGAGACGCATCCGGCTTTGGACGCGTGCAACCGCGTTCACCGGCGACAAATGAAATGTCGCGACAAGCGCCACGGGGTTGGCGGTCGAAACGATATGAATGGTCTTGACGTAATCCGCATCCGTCATGGGGCTCGCGACCGTCATCGTGATGGGTACGAAATTGCCGTTGTCGGCAAGCTCGGGCAGGTCGACGACGATCTTTTCCGCGACCGGGGTTACGCCGTGCGTGAGCCTCGCGAAGGTCTCTTCGAATTGCCGGCTGCGCTCGAGAGCCGTTTCGCCATGCGCAGCTTTTGTAATCAGCGGGAGAAGTCCGGCAGCGGCCGTCGCCGACAGCAGAAATTGCCGGCGATCGAATTGCGTAATTCTGGCTAGGTCTCGCATTGCTGCCGCTTTTTGAAGAAACGTCTGGTTACCGATATATAAGATGCCTGCCTTCTGAAATTCCAGTTACATGCGATTGCCTTCCTGCCTAAATCGCGGTGAAAATTCTGCCGGTTAATCCGCACTCGCGCGACGAAATCGAGAAAGAGGTTGCAAGATGACCAAGGTGACGCGTCGCGAATTTTCGCTGATGGCGGCGGGCGCGGTTGCGGCAAGCTCCGGACTGTCGCGACCGGCGCTAGCGGCCGGGCCTGCGAAGATCGTGATTATCGGAGGCGGGCCGGGCGGCGCGGCGGTTGCCAACCGGCTCAGGACCGCAGCTCCCGACCTCGCAATCACCCTTGTGGAGCCCAAGGAAAAATACACCACGTGTTTTTACTCGAACCTCTATATCGGAGGTTTCCGGTCGTTCCGTTCGATCACCTTTGACTACGAGGGCGTCCGGAAGCGTGGCATCACCGTCGTCACCGACGCGGCGACGGCCATCGATACGACCGCGAAAACGGTGACGCTGGCGCGCGGTGCCTCGCCGCTCAGCTATGACAGGCTAGTCGTTGCGCCGGGCATCGATATCAAATTCGACAGCATCGAAGGCTATTCGCCCGAGGCCGCGAAAATCATGCCGCACGCTTGGCAGGGCGGCGAGCAAACGTGGATCCTGAAGGAAAAGCTGTTGGCGCTACCCGATGGCGGTCTTGTGGTGATGTCGTCGCCGCCCAATCCCTACCGCTGCCCGCCGGGTCCTTATGAGCGTGCCTGCATGATCGCGCATTTCCTAAAGACGACGAAGCCGAAGTCGAAGATCATCCTGTTCGATGCGAAGCGGTATTATTCCAAGCAGGCCGTGTTCGAGCAGGCGTTCATGGAGTTCTATAAGGACATCGTCGAGATCAATCTCACGAATGAGATCGACGACTATTCGGTCGTCAAGGTCAACCCGCAGACGGGCGAAGTGACGACCAAGTCGGGCCAGACGGAGCGCGCCGCGGTCGCCAATATCATTCCGGCGCAGAAGGCGGGCTCCATCGCGGCGAGCGCCGGGTTGACCGAAGGGGACTGGTGCCCGATCAATCCGCAGAATTTTTCGTCGACCAAAGCGCGAGACGTCTACGTGATTGGCGATGCGGCGATCGCGGCGGACATGCCGAAGTCGGCATATGCCGCTGTCAGTCAGGCTGGCGTCGTCGCTGCCGACATCATTGCCGATCTCACGGGCAAGCCTCGGACGGCCGGGCGATACCACAATACGTGCTGGTCGATGGTGGCGCCGGGTGACAGCGCCAAGATCGGTGGCGATTACTCCCCTGGTGAAAAAAACGGCAAGCCCTTCCTAAAGGGCGAGAACGAGTTCATTTCGCAGCCCGACGACAGCCCGGCGGTGCGTCTTGAAACCAACCAGGAAAGCCAGGACTGGTATCAGACGGTCGTTGCCGATCTCTTCGGTGAAACTCCGCAAATGGCGGGCCCGTAGCATTACGGCGCCGTAACATCGAAGCTCCCTAGCTCCCCAAAATTGAGGCTGGGGCTCGATGCCGGATTAGCCGCTGTCGCACAAATGTGTTTAAATACAACTTGGTGCGGCCGGGGCAGGCCGCATCGTTAAGCTGGCGTACACGTCAGCTTACGATACTCGCGTATCCGTCGGAGCCGCTTCGAAGTGCGCCGCGGTTCCAAGTGGAGACCTCGAAATGGCGGCCGTTGTTCTGTTGATTTTGGCGCTCGGCGGGTTTCTCCTGCTCGGAATGGTCCGTGCACCCCTTTGGGGCTGGGCGGCGGCTGTCGGACTTGTGACGCTTCTGGCCACCTACAATTGCACGAGCGCGCTGGCGTGGCTCGCGTGGCTTCCATTCGTGGGGCTCGCGCTGCTGTCGATCCCGGCGCTGCGCCGCCGCTTCATCGTCGCGCCAATCTTTGCGACGGTACGGAAAATTCTGCCGAAGGTCTCCGACACCGAGGCGCAGGCGCTCGAAGCCGGAACGGTCGGGTTCGATGCCGAATTGTTTTCCGGCACGCCGGACTGGAGCAAGCTGCAATCCATTCCTCCGATCGAGCTTTCGGCCGAGGAGCGCGCGTTCCTCGATGGCCCGACGGAAGAGCTGTGCCGGATGATCAGCGACTGGCAGGTTCGCCATTCGTTGCGCGAGATTCCCGAGGAGATATGGAGCTTCGTTAAACGCCACGGCTTCCTCGGAATGCTGATCTCGAAGGAGCATGGCGGCCTCGGTTTTTCGGCTCAGGCGCAGTCGCTCATTCTCGGCAAGATCGCGTCGCGGTCGCCGGATGTCGTGACGATCGTCATGGTGCCGAACTCGCTCGGGCCGGGCGAACTCATCGAGAAATACGGTACCGACGAACAGAAGCATTATTATCTGCCGCGTCTCGCGAAGGGCGAGGAAGTTCCATGCTTCTCGCTGACAGGTCCGACGTCGGGTTCGGATGCCGCCACGATGCGCGACATCGGCCACGTCGCGCGCGGCACGCATGAGGGCAAGGAAACGCTCGGCATCCGTTTGTCCTGGGAAAAGCGCTATATCACGCTCGGGCCGAACGCGACGCTCGTCGGCCTCGCGTTCCGTCTGTTCGACAAGGACAATCTGCTCGGCAAAGGCGAGGACGTCGGCATTACGCTGGCGCTCATTCCGGCGGATCATCCGGGTGTCAACATCGGGCGGCGGCATCTGCCGTCGGGTGCTGCGTTCCCGAACGGGCCGAACTGGGGCAACGACGTTTTCATTCCGATCGACTGGGTCATCGGTGGCCAGGCGATGGCCGGCAACGGCTGGCGCATGCTGATGGAATGCCTGTCGGCGGGCCGTGCGATTTCGCTGCCGTCCTCGGCGACGGCGGGCGCAAAGATGATGCTGCGAGTCACCTCGGCATATGGGCGGATCAGAAAGCAGTTCGGTTTGCCGGTGTCGCGCATGGAAGGCGTCGAGGAGCCGCTGGTTCGCATTATCGAGACGGCCTATGTCAACGAGGCGGCCCGCGCGATGACCGCCGCGATGGTTTCGCGCGGTGAAAAGCCCTCGGTGATTTCGGCGCTGATGAAATATCAGACGACGGAGAAGATGCGCCGCGCGGTCAACGACGCGATGGACATTCACGGAGGTCGCGGCATCTGCGATGGCCCGTCGAACTATCTGCAATCGGCGTATCAGATGGTGCCGGTCGGCATTACCGTCGAGGGCGCCAACATTCTGACGCGCACGCTGATCACGTTTGCGCAGGGCGCGCTGCGCTCGCATCCGTTTCTCTACAAGGAAGTGCAGGCGGCGCAGGATGCCGACAAGCGGCGCGGGCTCGATGCCTTCGAGACGGCCTTCAACGGCCACATCGCCTTCTCGTTGTCGAATGCGACCGGCGCGTTCGTCCATAACATCACCGGCGGCGCGCTGGTGTCGTCGCCTGACGATGCGCTCGGCATGTCGCACTGGTATCGCCAGCTTGCGCGCGCCAGCCGCTCGTATGCGTTCGTGGCCGATTTGACCGTGGCCTTGCTCGGCGGCGGTCTGAAGATCAAGCAGAAAATCACCGGGCGCATGGCGGATGCGCTGGCCGAGCTTTACATGCTGTCGGCGACGTTGAAGCGTTATCAGGACGACGGGCGTCCGGCAGGCGACGAGCTGATCGTAGAGCTTGCAGCGCAGAACGGCTTGTGGCGTTTCCAGGAAGCGATCGGCGGCGTCATCGATAATTTCCCCGTTCGCTGGGCGCGGCCGCTGATGCGCATCGTGGTGTTTCCGCTCGGGCGGCGGTTCAAACCGGCGTCCGATGCGCTTGGGCATCAGGTTGCGCGGCATGTCTTGCAGCCCGGCGAGGTTCGCGACCGGCTGACGCGCCACATCTTCGTTTCGCGCGACGTCAACGATCCGACGGGCATCCTCGAGGTGACGCTGGAGAAAGTCATTGCGGCCGAGCCGATCGAAAAGAAGCTCGAGAAAGCCATTCGCGACGGGCTCGTTCGGCGCTATCACGGCATCGACTGGTTTGCCGAAGCGGCCGACAAGGGCGTCATCTCGGCAGCGGAAGCCGAGCAGCTTCGCGAGGTCGAGCAACTCGTCGCGCGCGTCATCGCGGTCGATCATTTCGATCCGGCCGAGGTGAAGCCGAATTACGCGACCCTCGGCCATAATATTCGCGGGTCTGAAAAAGTGGCCTCGGAAAAAGCTATCGCCGGTTTCGGAGTTTGAGGTGTGCCATGAGTGAAGCGACGGCGGACGTAAAGGCAGCGCACTTGAAGGATTGGCGCTTCTCAATCGACGGCGAAAATATCGCGTGGGCGGTATTCGACCGGGAAGGCGAAAGCGCGAATTCGCTCGGCCGCCGGCCGATCGAGGAACTCGACGCCATCATCGAACGCGTTGAAGCCGAGGCGCGCGCCAAGAGCGTTCGCGGTCTCGTCATCATCTCGGGCAAGGAGCGCGGTTTCGTCGTTGGTGCCGACATTCGCGAGTTCGAGACGTTTCAGAACGAGCAGGATGTCGTCAACGCGCTGAAGCCGGTCAACGCACTTCTGGATCGCATCGAGAAGCTGCCGGTTCCGGTGGTCGCGGCCATCCACGGTGTCTGCGTCGGCGGCGGGCTGGAGCTCATCCTCGCCTGTCATTACCGGATCGCGACGCGCGATGACTCGACGCGCATCGGCTTCCCTGAGGTCAAGCTCGGTATTTTCCCCGGCTTCAACGGCACCGCGCGCTCGATCAAGCAGGCGGGTCCGATGGCGGCGATGCAGGCGATGCTGACCGGCGGCATGATCCGCGCGACGGTCGCGAAGGCGCAAGGCTTCATTGATCAGCTCGTCGGCAGTCCGGGCGAATTGCATTGGGCGGCGCGTAAAGCTGTGCTGCAGAACCGGCGTTCGCAATCGGCGGGTCTCGCCAAGATGCTTCTGACGAAATGGCCGGCGCGCGGGTTCCTTGCGGGCAAGATGCGCCAGGAGACCGCCAAAAAGGTTCGCGAAGATCACTATCCGGCGCCCTTCCGTCTGATCGACCTCTTCGAGAAAGAGGGCGGCGATCTCAATCAGATGAAAAAGGCCGAGACGACGGCGTTCGCGCCGTTGATGGTTTCGGAGACGTCGCGCAATCTACGCCGTGTGTTCCGCCTGACGGAGCTGTTGAAGGCGCAAGCGCCGAAGGGCTTCAAATGGCGGCCGACCCGTGTTCACGTCATCGGCGCGGGCACGATGGGCGCCGACATCGCAGGCGTTTGCGTCGCCGCTGGCATGGAAGTGACGCTGCAGGACATTTCGTCAGAGCAGCTTGAAAAGGGCATCAAGGCGCAAGGCAAGCTGTTCGCGCGCAAGTTCAAGACGAAGGCGACACGCGATGCCGCCAAGACACGTCTGATCGCCGACCCCGAAGGCAAGGGCGTCGCGCGGGCCGACGTCATCATCGAGGCGATCGTCGAGCGGCTCGACATCAAGCAGAAGCTGTTCGCGGACCTCGAAACAAAGATCAAGCCCGGTGCGGTGCTGGCGACGAACACGTCGTCGTTGAAGCTCGAAGATATTTCCGCCCCGCTTAAAGACCCCGGCCGACTGATCGGCCTGCACTTCTTCTCGCCGGTGCCGCAGATGCCGCTCGTCGAAGTCGTGCGCGGCTCGAAAACGCGCGACGAGGAAGTGAAGAAGGGCGCGACGTTCGTCACGGCCATCGACAAGTTCCCGCTGATCACGAAGGACGTGCCAGGCTTCATGGTCAACAAGGTTCTGACGCCCTACATGTTCGCGGCGATGAAGCGTCTCGAAGAGGGCGAGGACAAGGAGAAGATCGACGAAGCCGTGCGCGCCTTCGGGATGCCGATGGGGCCGATCGAGCTTGCCGACAACGTCGGTCTCGATATCTGCGCGCACGTCGCGAAAATTCTCGGTCAGTCGAGCGAGGGCTCGCGGCTTGACCGTCTCGTCGCCTCCGGCCGGCTCGGCAAGAAGACGGGCGAGGGTTTCTACGTCTGGAAGGACGGCAAGCCGGTGAAGTCGGACGCCAAGTTCTCGAAGTCCGAACTCGATAAGCTCGGTCGTGAATTGATCGAGCCGATGATTACGGAAGCACAGAAGACGCTCGACGAGGGTGTCGTCGAAAACGCCGATCTCGTCGATGCGGGCATGATTTTCGGAACGGGCTTTGCGCCGTTCCGCGGCGGGCCGTTGCACTACAAGAAAACGCATCCCGAGACGGAGCCTGCGATCACCTCGCGCGCCGCTGCGGAGTAAATTTATTCTCTCTCCACGTTCTTACGGGGAGAGGGGAAACATTGGAGATCGAGATGACACGAGAGCTTCGGCGCGTTGCGGTGATCGGCGGTGTCCGTATCCCGTTCTGCCGGTCCAACACGCTTTATGCCGATCTCTCGAATCTCGAGATGATGGCGGCGGCGCTGAACGGTGTCGTCGACCGGTTCGGGCTCAAGGGCCAGCACATCGACGAAGTCGTCGGCGGCGCGGTGGTCACGCATTCGCGCGATTTCAATCTGGCACGCGAAGCCGTGCTGTCGTCCAAGCTTGCGCCATCGACGCCGGGCGTCACGCTGATCCAAGCATGCGGAACGTCGCTGCAATCGGCTCTGATGTCGGCGGGCAAGATCGCGACCGGCGAGATCGAAAGCGCGATTGCGGTCGGATCGGACACGACGTCGGACGCACCGATCGTTTTCTCGAAGAAGTTTTCGAAGCGCCTCGTGCAGGTTGGGCAGAGCAAGACGGCGCTCGACAAAATTCGCGTCTTCAAAGGGCTGTCGCCGTCAGAGCTTGCGCCGCAGCCGCCGGCAGTTTCCGAGCCGCGCACGGGCCTCTCGATGGGGCAGCATTGCGAGCTGATGGCACAGGAATGGAAAATCCCACGTGCCGCGCAGGACGAGCTTGCCTTCGAGAGTCACAAGAAAGGCGCGGCCGCTTACGACGAAGGCTACATGGACGATTTGATCGTGCCGTGCGCGGGCGTTTATCGCGACAACAACCTTCGTCCCGACATTTCGCTCGACAAGCTTGCGTCGCTGAAGCCTGCGTTCGAGAAATCAGAGCGCGGAACTTTGACAGCAGGCAACTCGACGCCGATGACCGATGGCGCGTCGGCTGTGCTTCTTGCCTCTGAAGAGTGGGCGAAAGCGCACAATCTGCCGGTGCTCGCCTATCTCACGTACGGACAGCACATCGCCAACAATTTCGTCGGTGGCGACGGTCTGCTGATGGCGCCGACAATCGCGGTGTCGAAGCTGCTCGACCGTGCCGGGCTGACGCTGCAGGACTTCGATTTTTATGAAATTCATGAAGCCTTCGCGGCCCAGGTTCTCTGTACGCTGAAAGCCTGGGAAGACGCCGATTACTGCAAGCGGGTTCTCGGTAAGGATGCGCCGCTCGGTTCGATCGATCGCGCCAAGCTCAATGTCAAAGGCTCTTCTCTAGCGTTCGGTCATCCGTTCGCCGCAACCGGTGCGCGCATCGTCGCCAATCTTGCGAAACTGTTGTCGACAAATGGCGGTCGTGGCCTAATTTCGATCTGCACAGCCGGCGGCATGGGCGTCGCCGCGATCCTGGAAGCGCCGAAATCCATCGAAGCCCGCGCTGCGGCCTGAATAACGCAATCGCAACGCGAGACGCGCGATCCTGAATGAGCTATGCACCTCGCGATAGGTGAAGCTGAGGGGCGTGCGCATGGCAGGCGGTACAGGTCAGGACAGGCAACTCGAAGCGGCGCGCGCGCTGGTGCGCGACGTTGCGGATCGCTTCGATCTCAATGCCTGGGCGCGTCTCTGGGACGGTTCGCGTCTGCCGCTTGGCAAAGCTCCGACCTCTAATTTCGAAATCTCGATCAGCGATCCGGGCGTGATCGGCACGCTGGTTCGCAGTCCGCGTCTCGATACGATCATTCGCCAATACATCGAGAAGGGAATCGACTTCTCGGGCGGCACGCTGGTCGATTTCGGACGCGATCTGCAGAAGAACGACAGGGCGCCGAAAGTCAAAGGTCGCGATATCGCGAAAGTCGGACGCAATCTGCTGCCGTTTGTCTTCGCGAAGAAGGATGCGCGCGATGCGCACGGCTTCAGCGGTGACGAGTCCGGCGTCAATCGCAAGATTGCCGACAACAAGGACTACATTCAGTTCCACTACGATCTGTCGAACGACTTCTACGCACTCTTTCTCGATCCGGAGATGGTCTATTCGTGCGCCTATTACACGGATTGGTCGAACGGCGTCGAACAGGCGCAGCGCGACAAGCTTGAAATGATCTGCCGTAAGCTGCGGCTGAAGCCCGGCGACCGGATGCTCGATATTGGAGCCGGATGGGGCGGGCTCCTCTGCCATGCGGCGCAAGCTTACGGCGTCACCGCGCATGGCATCACCCTCTCCGAAGAACAACTCTCGTTCGCGCGTGAGAAAGCGAAAAAGCTCGGCCTTGCGGATCGCGTTACGTTCGAGCTTGCGGACTATCAGAACATCAGCGGCACCTACGACAAGATCGCGTCGATCGGCATGTACGAGCATATCGGGCTCAAAAACATTCCGGGCTACATGAGCAAGGTACGTTCGCTTCTGAGCGAGGACGGGCTGTTTCTCAATCACGCCATTTCGCACCGCGCGCCGAAGAACGCCAAGAAGTGGCTGACGCGGCCGGAGAAGAAGGCGATCGCGAAATACATTTTTCCGGGCGGCGAGCTGGATGACATCGGGCACACGGTCAACGCGATGGAACGCGCCGGTTTCGAAGTGCACGACGTCGAAGCATGGCGGATGCATTACGCGCGCACGTGTCAGCTCTGGTGCGAGCGTCTGACGGCGCGCAAGGATGAAGCGATCGGCTTCGTCGGCGAAGAGAAATACCGGATCTGGGTCGCGTATCTCGCGGGCGTCAGTCTCGCGTTCTCGCGCGGATCGCTCAGGCTTTATCAGACACTGGCGTCGAAGACGGCGAAGCGTCCGCCGCCGCTGCCGCCGACACGCGCGGATTTGTATCGCTGAGCAGGCGTTCGCGCGACGTAAAGTCGGCTTAGCGTTTGCCGTTCGCGTCGGGCGGGGTTTCGGTGGTTTTCGGCACCGTGAAACCGCCTTCCGCGACGAGACGCGCGAACAGTCCTGTCCCTTGCGCCAGATCGTCGAAGCGTCCGCGCTCGACGATTTCGCCGTGATCGAGGACGAAGATTTCGTCGGCATCGGCAACGGTCGACAGGCGGTGGGCGATCACGAACGTCGTGCGTCCCGTTCTGAGCGTGTCGAGGGCGCGTTTGATCTTGGCTTCGGTTTCGGAATCGAGCGCGCTCGTGGCTTCGTCGAGGATCAGGATCGGCGCGTCTTTCAGAATCGCGCGCGCGATGGCGATGCGCTGGCGTTCGCCGCCTGACAGCGATAGTCCACGCTCGCCGATCATGAAGCCATAACCGCCCGGCTTTCGCATGATGAAGTCGTGCGCTTCGGCGAGTTTGCTGGCGCGTTCGACCTCGGCATCGGTAGCGTCCGGTTTGCCGATGCGGATGTTCTCACCGATCGTGCGATTGAAAAGCCCGGCGTCCTGGAAGACGACGGAGATCGCTTGGCGCAGCGACTGTATCGTGACGTCGGCGATGTTCTGACCGTCGATGGTGATGTGCCCCGACGATGGCGTTTGGAAACGCTGGAGCAGGGCGATCGTCGTCGATTTGCCGGAGCCGGTCGGGCCAACGAGGGCGACGGTCTCCCCAGCTTTGGCGGCAAACGTCACGTCCGTTATGCCCTGCGGGCTGCCGCCATAGCGGAAATTCACGTGCTCGAAGGCGACGGCGCCAGCGACGTTCTCCAGGGGTTTGGCGCCGGGCTTGTCCTCGCTGTTGGCCTTTTCGTCCATCAGCTCGAACAGCAAGGTGAGCGTCGGGGCCTGCTGGTGAACCTTCACGACGAAAGCTGAAAGCTGATCGAGGCGGCTGATAAGCAGCGTCGCGAAGGCGACGAAGCTCACGATCTGGCCGACCGTCAGCTCGCCACGTCCGACGAGAACGGCGCCCGCGACGAAGATCACGACCATCGTCAGCGTCGCTGCCGAACGCTGCATGACCGTCAGGATGCCCCACCAGGTGACGACCGGAAATTGCGCTGTCAGCAGCTCACGCGACAGGCCGCGCAAAGCCTCGGCTTCGGCCTGCAGACGGGCGTAGCTCTGCACCACCATGACGTTGCCGATGACGTCGACGACACGGCCTGAGAGCGCCGTTTCATGCTCTTCGACGGCCGCCTGTCCGTAGGTCGTCTTGCGCATCACGAGGACGTTCATCAGCGTATAGGTGGCGGCCAGCGCAACAAGGATCGTGGCCATGCGCGCGTCCATGCTGATCGCGGTCGGAACGAGCAGGATGATGCCGAACAGTGCGGTGAAATGTTCGCGCATGGCTCCGAGCCAGAGCCAGAAGAGGGCCGTCGTTCCGGCGAGAATGGTGCGGATCGTTGCGCCGCTGCCGCGCGTCGCGTGCACGCTCTGCGGCAGGGCCATCGCCTTTTCGAAGACGGTGGCGAGATGCGCGTTCTTCTGGCGATGGGCGAGGCGATCGGAATTGATGCTGACGATCACGCCGGCGATGACGCCGAACAGGCCGAGGACGGCCCATAGGCCGATATAGCCGAATGCGCTTTCGCCCTTGCTGAGTGCGTCGACGACGCGTCCGAACAGAATAGGCTCGGCAAGCTGGATGGCTGCGATGAATATGCTCGCGAGTGCCAAGCCGATCGCGAGATACTTTTCGGACTCGAGCAGCTTCAGGGCGCGGATGTAGATTTGGAAGAGGTTCAGCGGCTTCGACGTCATGCCTGCGCCTCCGGAGCGCCGCAGCCGAAATGAACGGAAGGACTTTCCGAAGCCCCCATGTGCATGCCTGATTGAATTGCCGTTGACCCTGGCCGCTCTATAGCATTCCGCGGAGAATAAGCATCAGGGAAAAGGGGCGAATGCCGATCGCCTTGACGGGCGTGCGCGTCTGCTCAATGCTAGGTTACGGCAGCGTCCGGGAGGCTCGAAAGTCATGGCCCAGGATCCGAAGTATCAGCTTCCGACGTATACGCCGACGGCGCGCGGCCTGCATTGGCTGATCGCGCTTCTGATCCTTATCCAGTTTCCGATTGCCTTCTACATGACCTACCGCGGCTATGAGATGCCGGCGGTGAACGACAAAGGCGAAGCGGTCAAAGGCGTCTTCGACGGCGTCACCGGTTTCTTTTATAGCTGGCACAAGGTGATCGGACTTACGATCTTTTTCCTGGTGCTGGTCCGTCTCGCCTATCGTCTGACGCGCGGCGCGCCGCGGCCGGATCCGTCGGTGCCGAAGCCGCTGACCGGCATCAGCCATCTGGTGCATTGGTTGATATATGCGCTGCTGATCGCGGTTCCGATCATTGGGTATCGCGGAATTTCCTATGGCCGCTATCTCGATGTTTTCGGCTTTTCTTTACCGGCGGTAACCGAGAAGAACGAGGATCTATCGAAAGAGGTTTTCGAATGGCACGAGAGGGCGGCGATCGTGCTGCTTCTGCTCGTATCGCTGCATATCGCGGCGGCGATCTATCACCGGTTCTTCCGCAAGGATCGCGTCGTTGAACGGATGCTGCCGAAACGATCGCTCGATGCCTGATCGAGGTCTTGCAACGGTCAGGATGCCGGCGCGGCGAACGTATCGGTATGGCCTACGACGACGCCCGTCCGCGAAACGTTGATCCAATTGACGATGGTTTTCGCGTCGACGCCGCCGATCTCTGAAACGGCGACGGCGTGGCCGCGTACGAGTTCTTCGATCAGCATGCGATCGCTGCGTTCCAGACGCCAGTCGCTGTCGCCTTCGATCACTGAATAGTCATTGAGACGGAACTGATCCGCGAGATGCGCAGGCGCCATCGGACCAGCGGCGAGGCCGAGACCTTTGTCGCGCAACTGATGGCGGTGAAAGGCGGATGCCATCTGGTTGTCGGCGGGTCGATGCGGGGTCCAGCGCCGCTGACCGTTGTACGTGAGCGTCGCATAGAACGCGATCCGGTGTTCAGCCACGCCTTTTGCGAGGGCGCGGATATAGTCTGGCGATGTGAGATCGAAGAATGCGGATGCCGTGACGAGGTGCAATGGCTGATCGAGCAGGTGCGCCGTCTCGGATGCCAAGTCGGCAACGACGAACGTGACGTCGATCTCCCGGCGGTCCTTGCGCAAACGAAGGCCATTGTCTGAGAATTCCGCTGCATCGGCCCAGGCGGCGAGCCGTGTCTTGGCGACCTCGTGCAAACCCGCGTCATTATCGACGAGTTTCCAGCTTTGCCGGTGCGGCAGGAGAGGTGCGGTGGCGCGAAGGTTCGAACCGGTGCCCGATCCGAGATCGAGAACACTGACATCGTCGCGCAGAGCGAAGCGGGCACTGACGGTGTTGGCGACGTCGCTCGATCGTGCGCGCAGGTCTGCGGGTTCTCGCAGATCGAGCCATTCGGGGGCAAATTCGCTCACGGCCGGAGGCCCAGGATGACGGCGGCGATGCGCCGTGCTGTCTCGTGCCAGGTCGGCAACGTGCGTCCGGCTTCCCAGGCAGCATCCGCCAGACGATCGCGCAGTTTTTTGTCGGTGAGGGCTCGCTCGATCGCGGTGGTCAGCGCGGTCACATTGCCCGCCGTTTCGGCAGCCGCGCCACCGGCGGCGATGACCATCGGTAGGCCACGCGCCATCGCCTCCGCGAGCACCATGCCGTAGCCCTCGAACAGCGAGGCCGAGACGAAAAGGTCGGCGCTTTCGTAGTAGCGGTCGAGCGTCGCCGGGACGACTTTACCCGCGAGCGTGACGCGGTCTTCGAGGCCATTCGACAAGATTGCGTTTTGCACCGTCGCGACGGCGTCGGGATGGCGATCGAGTGCACCTGCGATCGTCAATCGCCAGTCGATGTGCTTCAGCGGCGCCAGTGCCTCGACGAGCACGTGATAGCCTTTGCGCGGCAGTACGGCTCCAACGGCGAGAATCTGAAGCGGTGCGCCGGTTCCCGTGGCGCGTTGTGCCGGATCGGTTCCGGGCTCGGCAATCGTGACTTTTTCCTGCGAAATTCCCATCGTGTCGACGAGGATGCGTTTCGTGACGCGGCTCGTGACGACGATATGGCTCGCGTGCTGAAGCGCGATTTCCTCGCTCGCTTTGATTTCGACTTTGCGGCTGTGGGGCAGGCCGGTTTCGAGGAACAGCGGATGATGAACGAGCGCGACGACGCGGCCCGAAAGCGCATCGAGGACGTCGCCCGTAAACGCTCCGAACGCCAGGCCATCGACCATAAGCACTTCGTCACGCGGCTTGGCTTTCAGCAAGCGGGCCGTTTTGGCGAGATCGCTCGCGCTCGGATTGGGGAATGTATCGGCGAGCGGGAGAACCGACACGCGAACGCCGAAGTCGGGCAGCAATTCGATCACGCGCCGGTCATAGGCGTAGCCGCCGGTCGTGCTTTTCAGATCGCCGGGTATCGCGAAGACGACATCAGCCACTGATCGGCCCCTCGTAGCTGGCTCGTGCAAGATCCGTTTCAGAGAGCGTCACCCGGATGCGCGAAAGCCGTTGTCCTTCGGTTCCGAATTTCCCTGACGTAGCAGCTTCGGCCATGCGGTCGAAGATATACTTGCAGAGGAACTCAGTCGTCGTCAGATGGCCTTTGAATTGAGGTAAAGCGTCAAGGTTTTGATAACCGAGAGGCTTCAGCGTTTCGTTGAGCACGCGAAGGGCCGCCCCGATATCGACAACGACGTTCTCGGCCGTCAGTTTCTCTCGGAAGAACGCGACGTCGACGACATAGGTTGCGCCGTGCAAATTCTGAGCGGGTCCGAAAAACGGATCCGGCAGGGAGTGGGCGATCATGATGCGATCGCGGACTTCAACGGAGAACATCGGCACGGCTCATTTCATTTTGAGTCAGTAGGAGATGACGGGCGGTAGTCCCGTCGACGACCAGATATCGGAGAGCGATTTCGGCAATTCGGTGAAGGCAACGGTGTCCGCGACCAGGACGTCGAGCGCCGGATCGTCAAGCAGGGCCATCGCGCGCTCGAGCCGGTCGCGATGTTTGATGTGGCCGCGATGGCTTGGGGCGACGTGGCCGACCTGCGAGGATATGATCCGCAGGCGGCGGGAATGGAAGGCCGCGCCGAGATTGATCGTGACTGGCCGCGTTCCGTACCAACTCATCTCGATGACCTTACCTTCGAAGACGCAGGCGCCGATCGCGGCATTGAGCCCGGCTTCCGTGGCGCTGGTGTGGAACACGATGCGATTGTCGGGCGGAATATTGGTTGGCTCCACGAACGCAAGGCCGAGAGCTTTAGCGTAGCTCGCACGCGCCGGATCGATGTCGACAAGGGTCACGTTGGTCCCGGCGATGCGCCGCGCCAGATAGGCCACCAGCAATCCGACGATGCCTGCGCCGATCACGGCGATGCGGTCACCGGGCGCCGTCCCCGCATCCCAGTGGGCATTGAGCGCGGTTTCCATGTTTGCGGCGAGTACGGCGCGTCGTGAGGGGATGGCATCAGGGATCGCGACAAGGTTGTCCTCGGCGGCCTGGAAATAATCCTGATGCGGATGCAACGCAAAGACGCGGCGTCCTAGCATCGTGTCTGAACCGGCCGTTACAATACCGGCCGCCGAATAACCGTATTTGACCGGAAAAGAGAAACTTCCCGCCTGTAGCGGCGCGCGCATGCGAGACCATTCGCTTTGCGGCACCTCGCCCTTGGCGACGAGCCGCTCGGTGCCGCGGCTGATCGCGGAAAATTCGGTGGCGACGCGTGCTTCTCCGGGAGCGGGCGGGGCCAAACGCTCAGTTCGGAGTTCAGCCTGATCCGGTTTGGTGTACCAAAGCGCGCGTGCGACGACGATCTGGCCCTGGCTGCGACGCATCCGGGGTGGATCGAGATCGGGTGTGCTGCGCTGGTCGTTCATTGTGAGAGACTGAACCCGTCATGACGATCGATTGCGATCGCAAAGTCCTACCCGAGGCCGTCTCCCGGTCAGTGGCGCTGGAGCCATGCCTTACGACACCAGCGGGCTTCGAGGCAATCGCGACGCTCAACCGGCGGCGCCGGATCATGCTCGTTCTCAACGTCGCGACGTGGACGATGGTTATGCTCTGGGCGTGCGCGGTCCTCTCAAGCGGAGGGTGGACGTGGGTCGATGGCGCGGTTCTCATCTGCCTCGGGCTCGCGGCGCCTTGGCCGGTTCTGGGCTTCTGGAACGCTGCCATCGGGCTTTGGCAGCTCAGCGGCCAGCGTAATCCCGAGATCGTTCCGGCTCTCGAATCCGATGCGCATGCGCCCATCACGGTTAAGACTGCCGTGCTGATGACCTTGCGCAATGAAGACCCGGCGCGCGCGCTGCGGCGGCTCAAGATCGTTAAGGATAGTCTCGACCGTACGGGCGAGGGCGCTCAGTTTTCCTATTTCGTGCTGAGCGATACGGATCGCCCCGAGATCGCGAGGCGTGAAGAAGATGCGATCGCGCTCTGGCGGGCGAACGATGCAGATCGCGAGCGGATCGTGTATCGCCGCCGGGATCACAATCTCGGATTCAAAGCGGGCAACGTCCGTGACTTCGCAACGACGGCGGGGCGCGACTTCGAGCTGATGCTGCCGCTCGATGCCGATAGCCTGATGACCGGCGCGGCGATCCTCGACCTCGTGCGGATCATGCAGCGGCATCCGAAGCTCGGCATACTGCAAAGTCTCGTCGTCGGCACGCCGACCGCTTCGGCGTTCGCGCGCATTTTTCAGTTCGGCATGCGGCTTGGCATGCGGACCTATACGATGGGGCAAGCATGGTGGGTCGGCGACTGTGGGCCGTTCTGGGGCCATAACGCCGTCGTTCGTATCGCGCCGTTCGTCGAGCATTGCAGGCTGCCGACGCTCGGCGGCAGGCCTCCGTTCGGCGGTCATATCCTGTCGCATGATCAGGTTGAAGCGGCGCTGATGCGCAAAGGCGGGTTTGAAGTCCGCGTGCTGCCCGTCGAGATTGGGTCGTATGAAGACAATCCGCCGAATGCCGCCGCATTCGTGGAGCGCGACACGCGCTGGTGCCAGGGCAATCTGCAATATCTGAAGCTCATTGGGCTCAGGGGCCTCGAGCCCGTCAGTCGCTATCAGCTCGCCTGGGCCGTGCTGATGTTCATCGGCGTTCCAGCCTGGATCGTGCTTTTCGGACTACTGCCATTCGTTGCGGCCGATGCGGAGACGGTTCCGGATTTTCCCGTTGGTTCCGCCGTCGCATTGTCTCTGACGCTGTTGGCTATGAACCTCGCGCCAAAGCTTTCGGCAGCGTTGAACGTGATGCTGACGCCCGGCGAGGTTGGGCGTTTCGGCGGCCGCGTGCGATTTGCTCTCGGTGCGGGACTTGAGCTGCTGTTCTCGGTGTTCCTGTCGGCCGCGACGTCGCTTCGGACGATGCTTTTCATGATCGGGCTTCTGTTCGGTCGATCCAACGGTTGGACGACCCAGTTGCGAGATAGCGGCGAGCTTCCGTGGGCGGAGGCGGCGTCGCGCTTTTGGCCGCATGCTCTGTTCGGCGTCATTCTGAGTTTCGCCTTCGCGATATTTGCACCGCATGTGCTGTTCTGGGGTTTGCCGCTGGCTTTCTGTTTTGTCGCCGCGATTCCGTTTGCCGTTCTGACCGCCAGTCCTGCCGTGGGAGAGTTCCTGCGCCGGCATGGCATTGCGGCGATTCCGGAGGATGTCGCGCCACTACCGGAAATTCGTGCGCTGCAGTCGACAGATGGGGCGTGAGCGATGGTCTCGCGTGCCCTGCAAGGCGTGTTTCGCTCGCTCCGCATTTACCAGGGGCCGGATGCGCCGCGCGCTGCGATGGACGCGCTCTATCGCCAGTTTATCGAGCCGGGCGATCTCGTGTTCGATGTCGGCGCGCACGTCGGCGACCGCGTCTCGTCGTTCCGGCGTCTCGGCGCGCGTGTCATCGCCATCGAGCCGCAATCGCTGCTGGTCGATGTCCTGACGCACATTCATGGCCGGGACGCGAATGTGATCATCCTGCCGCGCGCGCTGGGTGCCCGGAGTGGGCGGCAGGCGTTTCATCTCAATACGGACAATCCGACGGTATCGACGATTTCGGACGCGTTTTTGCAGCGTGCCGAGGATGCTCCGGGCTGGGAGGGACAGCATTGGGACGACGACGTCGATGTCGATGTGGTGACGCTCGATGCGCTGCTCGCGCGCTTCGGCGTTCCCGTTTTCATCAAGATCGACGTCGAAGGTTATGAGGATGCGGTGCTTCGCGGCCTCTCGCGTCCGGTGAAAGCGCTGTCATTCGAATTTACGACGATCATGCGAGATACAGCGATTGCGTGCATCGAACGATTGGCGCTGCTCGGCGATTATCGCTACAACTTTGCGCTCGGAGAAACCCAGCGTCTCAGCTTTGGAAATTGGCTTTCCGATGCCGACATGGCGAAGCATCTTTTCAATTTACCGCATGAGGCAAATTCGGGCGACGTCTATGCAAGGCTCGCCTCAGACGTTTAAGACGGTGACACCCTTCCAACCGGAGTACCTAAATGCCGTTGCGCTTACGTTTCCTTCTTCTCTCGTTTCTGCTCGTCGTGCCGCTTCTGACGGCGGCGCAGGCTGCATCTCTCGACGGTCTCGGGGTCGATGTGAAAAACGAGAGCGAACCGGTGCTTTGCGCGGAGAAGGACAACGTCGCCATTTCGTTCGCGAACGAAAACGTCAGCGCGTTCCGCATCGAGGCCGCGCATCCGGTCTATCTGTCTTCCTCCATGCGCAACAATATCGAGCCTGATTGGACGGCATGCGACATGGCTTCGGATCCGAATTTCAAACCGGCGAGCGAGCCGAGGAAAGTCACACTGTACGAAGATCCTTCCGTGTGGGTCATCGGATATACGTTCCCGACGTTCTGGCGTCCGGCGACCGCCAAGGTGCGCATCGGCGATCGCGTCGAGGACAACATCCACATGCTGCAGTTCTGGATCCGCGGCACCGACAGCGCGGAAGAAGTTCTCGTGCTCTATCCGCAAGATGGATACTGGCGTCCGCGTCCGATGACGCCCGACAATATCCGCATGACCGCCTATGGTTCGTCGTTCCTGATCGGACCGATCCAACACGATGTCCGTCCGCTGGTGAACATCGAAGAGGTGACGATCGAGCCCAAGAAGCGATCCTTTCAATTGAAGTTCGTGAAGGGCGGATCGGCGACGCTCAAGATCGCCACCGTCGATATGAACCGCATCGCGCTCGACGTTTCGTTCGACAAGGGAATTGCCGGTGGGCCGTTCGCCATGCTGCGTTCGATGTACGTCACGGAATTCAACAACGATACGGCGCGCATTGCGGTTCGCGAGCACGGTGCGAAAGGCTGGCGCGAAGACAACATCATGAAATTCGATCATGCGCGCGCGAGCGACATCTGGATCGGTCGTCTGACCCCGTCGCAGCACAATACGACGTCGCCTGATCTGGTGTTCAACAGCTTCTCGGAAGATCAGACGCCGAAGCGGCCGAAGAACGAAGCTCCGCCGCCGCCGGAAGCGACGCCGTAAATAACGGAGATAAGGCTGCGCCTGTCGTCTACCAGGCGAGTTCGGCCATCGCGCCGATCGCGGGCGGTGAGCCCGGTACGAAAAGCTCCTGCAGTCGCTTGGGCGATAAGCTGATCTCATCCATCGTCTCGTGACGATGGATGCCTGACGCGATGAAGAGGGCGTCGCAGCCGAAGTTCTCGGCGCCCTTCATGTCGGTGCGCAAAGAGTCACCGATGACGAGGATTTTCTCGCGCGCCACGTTGCGATCGCGCAGCGCTTCGGCTTTGGCGTGCGCGGTCTCGTAAGCATTGAGATGCGGCTTGCCCGCCCAGAATACCGGGCCGCCCATTTGCGCGTAGAGATCGGCAATGGCGCCGGCGCAGTAGAGTAGCGTGCCGCCGACATCGACGACAAAGTCGGGATTGGCGCAAACGAACGGCAGGTTGTGCTGCAATGCCTGCTGCAAGAGCGGACGATAGTCGTCGGGAACTTCGCTGCGATCGAAATTCAATCCCGAGCAGATGATCGCTTCGGCTTCCGCGAGAGGCACGGACCGCGCGGTCAATGCCTGGAACAGGGCGGCGTCGCGATCCTGCGGCCCGATGCAATAGAGGCGCTCGAACCGACGCTCGTTGACGTGCGCAAGCGCGATGTCGCCCGAGGACACGATATCGTCCCATGCCGACGCTGGGACGTTGCGCGTTTCCAATGTTTCGGCGACGCGCTGCTTCGGAACCGGCGCGTTCGAAACGAGAATGACCGTCCCGCCGTTGCCGCGAAATTTCGTGAGCGCGGAGCAAGCGCCTTCGAAGGCGGTCAATCCGTTATGAACGACGCCCCAGATGTCGCAGAAAATCACGTCGTATCGCGCGAGGAGCGGCGCGGCGTTGGCGAGTGTCGGGGGTGGCGCGACGGTGTTTGCTTGCGACGGCAATAGAGCCTCATTGGCCAAGTCGACCGGCCTCGTCATCAGGTGGTTGAGGGAAAAGCTGAAGATCAAGCGATCCTCAGCGCGATGGCTGAGGCATTAGCCTCGGTAAGAGGCATTATCAAGCTCGTTTCCCATTGATTGGAAATGCGGGCGTTGCAGCCATTCTCGATAGCCGCTGAACGCGCCGTTATTTGTGACCGGTAGGCTCGCCGCCGCGATAATCTATTGGAAAATCTGAGACTAAGTCGGCTGCGTCAAAAGCTGTGCGGCTGGTCCTGAATTCGCGCTGCTGTGGCGCGGCCGATCTTTTTTTTGCCACTAGAATCACGAGTTTTCATAAGGGGTTCTAGGAGCGAGATATAAATGACTCGAATACATCAGAATGTTGATGAGATGCTCGTCCGGCTGACGGAAGAAGCACAGGGCGAGACGGAATTGATCCGGGCCCTTGGCGATGCGATCCGTCGCGTCGATGAGCAATTGCTCCGGGAAGTTCGCAACGTGACGATCCAGCATGAAATGCGCCGCGAGGCGATCGTTGGCGAACTGCAGACGCTTGCGACGCGGCTGTGCGCTTTGCCTGCACGGAACGCTGCGCGTGCGACGGTTGCGGCGATCGATCAGCCGCGGCCCTACGAGCATCCCGAAGTCGAGAACACCGCCGGCGGCGCCGACTGGCGCGAGGCGGCGCAGAATATCAATGATGATTTTGAATTTACGTTTCAGGAGCCGCGGCACTGAACTCAGCGCCGCGAAGATATCACCGGTTCATCACATTCATGAGGGGCGGCGCATGGCGTCGTCCCCTTTTTTATTGCGCAGACTGCGTCAGCGCTGCTGGTTCTCGCCGCACGTCAGCCAAAGCGGATTGAACCAGCGATCGGCGGGGCCGTCATAGGGCAGGCGCGTTACGTCCCAATGGCTGACGTAGCGCGCATAGATATCCCACACCGGAGGACCGCCGCCGATGAAGACGACGCGGCCAGCGTAGTGTTTCAGCGTCTGCTCGGGGTCCATGTGCGAGCGCAGAACTTCAATCGTCCGATCCGCGAATGCAAACTTCGGAACGCTTGCGATGGTCTTGGGGCCTGCAAGTAGAACGTGGCCTCGGGTGATGTCAAAGAAGCGCGCGACGTCGGCGACGTATTCCGGTGACGGATTACCCTCCCACGGCAAAACGCCGTTGTGGCCGAGTTGTCCCGATTGGCCGATTGCGCAAATGACCCTGACGACTGTCTGTTCCACGAACTCATCCTTCGATCGAATGGCGTCTATCGCAGCGTTCCTGGACGTTCGCCGGATCGGCTTCTTTTTTGCTGACGTTACAGGAAAGTAAATAGGTAATTCGGAACCAACGTGTCTCAATTCACTTGTGATTGTAGTGACCGGCGCATGCTGCTGGCCGTCTCCCGCGACGTTCTGAAAGCCCCCGAATTCGTCTCTCGCACTGTCTCTCAATTTCCGGCTTCCAGCGCCTGCCCGTCCGTGTTGGTTTCAAGGAGTGATCGGGATGACATCTCATAAGACAGCCCGGCGTGCCGGGGCTCTGCTTGGCGTTCTGCTAGCCATTACATCGGGCGTCGCCAATGCGGCCATCCCTGCGTCGTCCAAGGCGGTCAAGGACGACGGTGGGAAGTACTTCGACGCCAAAGGTGACCCGACCTACAAGATTTCCCCGGATGGCAAGGTCGACTGGTATACGTTCTCGGGCTTCCGGCGCTACAACGGGACGTGCGATGTATGCCACGGGCCGGACGGCGCAGGTTCGAGCTTCGGTCCGGATCTGACGGATGCGCTGAAATCGCTCAGCTACTCTGATTTTCTAGGCATCGTTTCCGGCGGCAAGCAGGACGTCAACACGGCTCAGACGTTGGTCATGCCGGCGTTTGGCACGAACAAAAACGTCATGTGTTATATCGACGACATTTACATCTATTTGCGTGCCCGGTCGGATGGCGCGCTAGGTCGCGGCAGGCCACAGTCGCACGAAGACAAATCGAAAGAGGCAACCGATTTCGAAAACAGCTGCATGGGTCCATGAGGGAGGCCCGCGCCGGGACCCTTCACCAGAGCAGATAACGGATGGCCATGTCCGTCAGGCGATTGAATGGGGGACGGAGCAGTCCGCCCAAGCTCCACCGCGACTGAACAAAAACGCCCTTGGCATGGCTGAAGGATTTGAAGCCTTCCGGCCCGTGATAAGCGCCCATGCCGCTGCTGCCGATGCCGCCGAACGGAAGTGCGTTCTGGACGTAATGCATCAGCGTGTCGTTGACGGTTACGTTGCCTGATGTTGTTCGCGTCAGCACGTTGCGGCGCGCGTCGCCGTCGCTTCCAAAATAATAAAGAGCTAGCGGCCGAGGGCGGTCGTTGATGAAGGCGATCGCAGCTTCGATGTCGCGATACGTGACGATGGGGAGCAGCGGCCCGAAAATTTCTTCGCGCATCACGGCCATGTCGTCGGTTGCGCCGAGGATTGCGACCGGAGCAAGCTTGAGATTTTGAGTGTTGGCGCCCGAGCCTGGCGCGATGTCAATGACGCGAGCGCCTTTCTTTTTCGCGTCGGTGACGAGATCGCGCAGCCGCTCGAGATGGCGCGCGTTGATTGCCGAGGTGTAGGTCTCGCTACCGATGCCGTTGGGATAGAGCTTTGCGACGGCTTCGCGATAGGCGCTGAGAAACGCCTCGGCGCGCTCGTCCTGCACGAGAACGTAGTCGGGCGCGATGCAGGTTTGTCCAGCATTTGCGAGTTTGCCATAGGCGATGCGCGTCGCGGCCGTTTCGAAATCCGCATCCGGGCCGAGAACGACCGGTGATTTTCCACCGAGTTCAAGCGTGACGGGGACGAGATTTTCCGCGGCCTTTTTCATCACGAGCTTGCCCACGGCCGTGCTGCCCGTGAACGCGAGGTGATCGAAGGGAAGGCTTGCGAACGTCGCGCCGACGTCGGCACCGCCGGTGACGACCGCGACGCGATCTTCTCCGTAAAGGTCTTCCAGCATTCGCTTCAGAAATGCTGACGTCGCGGGTGCAAGCTCGGACGGTTTCAGCATCACGCGATTGCCGGCTGCGAGGGCCGTCGCGAGAGGGATCAACGCCAGTGAGAGCGGATAATTCCAGGGCGAGATAATTCCAACGACACCGAGCGGCTGTTGCACGACGTAGGCGCGGGCACCGGTGAAATGGATCGCCACGCGGCGACGTTCGGGACGCATCCAGGCTTTGAGATTGCGTCTCAGGTAATTGATGGTCTGGACGATGGGCACCAATTCCATGATGCGCGTTTCATAGGCGGACCGATTGCCGAAGTCGGCATTCAATGCAGCTTCGATCTCGCTTCTTCGCGCGAGCACGGCGGTTTTGAGTTTCCTGAGGTCGGCTTTGCGTTGCGCAAGCGAGGGCGCGCCACCGCGATCGAACGCAGCCCGTTGCCTCGACAAAATCCGGCTCAGCAGGAATTCGTCTTTGACGAGGACTTGGGCTGTCATCAAAAACCTGTCTCCCAATGCAGGTTATGTGGGTAGGCAACGCGCCGGGCGATAAGTCATCGCCGGCAGGATAGGTTCCCTCACGCGCGGCTAGCCCGCTTTAACCATGCTGACGTTCACAGACAAGCTGCGGTCAGGCAACAGATTCGTTTGCAGGATTGGCGAAATGACGACCATGCGCGGGCATGCGACAGCGTGGAGCTAATGCTCCGCCTTTGCATACACGGCGCCCGCGACGCGCAAGTCACGCGGAAGAGCGTCGGAAAATTCCTGCGATCAGGAGAAGCGCGCCGGTGCGGTTTTCGTCTTAGGCCGCGATATCGAGGGATCCTAGGACCCACTTCTCATAATCGCTGCTCAGATCCTCGATCCATTCGGCTGGGAAAACCGACGGTTCGCTGTGCTGGACCGGTTTGACCGGCAGGATGACATGAATCTGCTTGTAGCCGTTTTGCATCGGAGGCGAACTGATGCTGCCGCCGAGATGCCCGATGGCGAGCGCTGCCTTCAGGAGGTCGCTCGCATGCTGGGGCGTCACCTGCATGGCGGGCGTAAAGAGTACGGAATCCTGCAGCGCCTTGCCCGGCTCGCAGTTGCGCGTTTCGAGATGGATGGTTGCCTCGCCCTGATCGTTGCGGCTGAGGTTGACCTGCAGAATGCTTCCCGGAGCCGCCCAGCGGCTCGCCGGTTCCATCAGCCGCTGCAGGATGGACTGGACGACAAAGGGGCTTGTCCCGACGACGATGGATGCCGCGTCGCTGAGAATGCGGACGTGGTTTTCGCCGTGCTCTTCGTTGATGCTATCGGCGCAGGCGTTGGCGATGGCGACGATGTCCGCCGTCGCGCCCGCGTCATTGTTCGCGAACAGCGCGCGGTCCATGAGATCTTCGGTCAGGCTGATGGCGCGCTTCGTTTCATCGACGGGAATGCGCCAATGGTCCTGGACTCTCAGCTGTGACCATTGCTTGCGCACGATCGAGCGCCAGCACGGCTCGGCCAATGCGTCCTTGAGGTAATGGTACATCGTGAGCGGCGCGTTGTTGTAGGGCAGCGTTCCCGCCATGACCGCCAGACCGTTCATGCGGTCGCGCAGAAGCGTGCGGTGCAGAGCGCTGAGCTTGTCGCGCAGAAGCATGTCGTATTCGTTCTTCAGCAGGAAGAACGTGATCGCTTGATCGATTTCCGCTTCGAGGACGCGCAGGTCCCAGGGCTTCGAAATGTAGCGAAGGATCTCACCCTTGTTGACCGCGTCGATGGCGCTGTCGAGATCGGCATAGGCCGTCGTCAGCATGCGGATGATGTCGGGGCGTTCGCTCCGGATGCGGTTGAGCAAGCTGACGCCGCTACGGCCCGGCATGCGCTGGTCGGTGATCACCAGTCCGATGTTGTGATTGCCGGAAAGAACGAGCGCTTCGGCTTCATCGGCGCTCGTTGCGGTCAAGACGTCGTATTTGGTGCCGAATGCTTTCTTGAAATACTTTACTGCCTGAGGCTCGTCATCAACGATCAAGATTTCGACAGGTTGATCAATAGGAAACGAGTCCATGAGGGACCTGGTCTTCTTTCTCTGACGAAAGCGGCAGATTGAATCGGAACTCGGTCCAGTCTCCTAGGGAACTCTTAACACTCAATGAACCACCGTGATTCGCTATGATCCGATGGCTGACGGCCAGCCCGAGCCCCATGCCCTCGCCAACGTCCTTCGTCGAGAAGAACGGGTCGAAGATCTGGGTCTGAATCTTGGGATCGATGCCGGTGCCGTTGTCGCGAACTGAGACGAACAGTTCTTTTCCTTGAACCCAGGAGGTGATGCGGATCTCGGGTTGGCGCTTCTCCTCCACGGTGCGGACGGCGGCGATCGCGTTGGCGATGAGGTTAACGAGGACCTGCGTGATCGTCGATTGCGAGCCGAAGACTATTCCGTTCTCGCTGATGTCTCGCGTTATGTTTATGCCTTTCTGAACGTGTGCCGTGAAACGGAGCGCGTGATCGATCGCGGACTCGATCGGGAAGGGACGCGGATGCTCCGGCTTTTGCGGCGCCGTGAAACCGCGGAGGTCGGTCACGACCCGATGGATGCGGTCGTAGCCGGCCTGGATGTCCTTCATTGTGTCCGCCGTGTCGGGGTCGCCCTGGATCGTCGGATCGCGGGCGGCGAGCTGCAGCGCCGTTCCCATGAAGTTCAGCGGATTGCCGATTTCGTGCAGCAGGCCGGCGGCCATGGTGCCGAGGGCGCTGAGGCGGGCGTTCTGGACGAGGGCGGCCTCGGTCTCGCGCAGCTGTTGCAGGCTGTCCTTCAATTCGACGTTGGTGCGCTGGAGGTCGCGTTCCAGCTGGGCGGCGCGGATGAAGTTGGCAATGCGCGAGCGGACTTCGATGCCGCTGAACGGCTTGATGAGGAAGTCGTCGGCGCCGTTCTTCAGGGCGACGATCTTCGCCTCCTCGTCGGCGCGTGCCGTGAGGACGATGATCTTTATGGCGCGCGTTTCGGTGCGTTCCTTCAGAGAACGGCAGACCTCAAGGCCGCTGACGCCGGGTAGCATGACGTCGAGGAGGATGAGGTCAGGGTGGGCTGCGCGGGCTTTCTCGAGGGCGCTGATTCCGTCTTCTGCCTCGATGACGCGATAGGTCTCCCGCAGCATCGTCACGAGATAGCGGCGCATGTCCGGCTCATCGTCGACGACGAGGAGGAGCGGCAACTCGGTCCGTGTATCAGGTGTCGCCGTGGCGGGGATCGGTGCGTCGTGCTGTGGCGGTTTCGCTGGCTCATCGGCCGTGAGTGCGCGAGCCGACGCCTTGCGGTCGAATGCGCGCAACGGATCGTTGACGAGGCGGTCGGGAGTGGCTTCTGGCCGGCCGGCGAGTTGTTGGCTTTCGGGCGCGGCCTGAGGGAAACGGAGTACGAATGTCGTGCCGCGGCCGGAGTCGCTCGACACAGCCACGTCGCCACCGTGCCGGGTGATCAGCTCACGCACCAAAGCCAGGCCGAGACCCAAGCCCTGGTGGCGCCGCGTGGCGGAGCCGTCGACCTGATAGAAGCGGTCGAAGATGTGCGGCAGCTGCTCGGGTGGGATGCCGATGCCGGTGTCGGCGATGCGAACCGTCACCATGTCGCCTTCGTGTGCGGCAGCGACGTCGATGCGTCCTTCGGGCGGAGTAAACTTGATCGCGTTCGCGATGACGTTGCCGATGATCTTTTCGAGCGCATCGGGATCGGCGTCGATCCGAAGGTCGCCTTGCGGCTCCGAGAGGGTCAGCTCGATGCCCTTCATCGCCGCGAGGTGCTTCATCGATGCGGTGGTGTGGCTCAAGAAATGCGCCATATCGATCTGCTTCTTGACGAGCGAGGCGCGACCTTCCTCAAGCCGGATCAGACCGAGAATATCGTTGACGAGACGCAGCAGGCGGAGGGCGTTGTTTTCAATGACCTCGAGCAGCTCGGCAGCCGGAGCGCCCAACGACGCAACATCGTTTTTAAGCTTTTCAACCGGCGCGAGGATAAGGGTCAGCGGCGTGCGCAGCTCGTGGCTGACGTTGGCGAAGAATTGAGACTTCAGGCGGTCTAGAGCCGACAGCTCCTCGTGCTGTGCTGCGAGTTTGTATTTGAGCTGAAACTCGTTGAAGCGGCGGCGATAGTTGAAGTGGACCGCCGTCACGGAAATGATGCACGTGAGCACAAGAAAATAGAGGTTATTGAGCAGCGATTTGACGGTGTTCTCGTGCTCGGGCTGAACCGAGCAGCCCATGATGTAGATGATGAGCGTCGCTATACAGAGAAGCGTGGCCTCGAACGGCTGCATCGGCGCCAGGACGCCGACGGCAAAAAGAATGAGAAACAGGCCCGTGTAATATGTCGATGCGGCGCCGTCGGTCATCGCGATGATAAGCGAGATCGAGGCAACGGCAATCAATAGTCCGGCCATCGTGAGATAACGCACGTACGGCGTTGTCTTATCCCAGAAGTGCAAGGCATAGATGACCCCGATCAGAGCCGCGGCCACCAGTCGAATGGCTGCGAGCGATAGAAGCTGGTCGGGATAGGAAATGTAGTCGAGCGCAATGCCCGCCGGAATCAACACGATGCCCAAAATACAGGCTACCTTCGACTGCCTGAGCCGAAGTTCGTGTTCCTCCGCTTCAAAGGCCTGCCGAAGTCTTAGTGTCTCTTCCATAAGCCTAAGCTATTGGCTTAACGATCTCCAAAAAGACGTTAATGCCGGTATCGTCCGTATAAATTTTTGCCGCATTTGGATCGGGCGCCAAGCGCAACATATCTGACTCGTCCCGCATCACCAGATGCCATTCCATAATATGCTCCATCAAACCTTTCACAGGGTTTGACGAATGAACATTTGTCACGATCACGCGACCGCCTGGTTCGCACCACTCGTAGAAAAGCTTGACGAGCTTGGCGCAGACGCGATCCGAAAGGTAGTCGAACAGTCCGGCGCAATAGACGATGTCATAGGTCGGTGAGTTCGCCGGCATTTCGATGGCTTGCCGCAGAAGGTCCTGCACCGATTTGAGGATGTAAGTAATCTTCGGAGCTTCGGCCTGTCCTGCGGTGATCGCTTCGATCTGCCGTTTGGCGTAGGCCAGCGTCTCGGCGTTGAAGTCGAGCAGGTCGAACGAGAAGCGGTGCGCCGATTTGTTTTTCGAAATGAAGAGCTGGAGTTCCTGAACGGGGCCGCAGCCGACGTTCAGGATGCGCGGGCACTTGTTGCCTTTGGCGGCCTCGTCGGCAGCCTGCTCGAGCATTTTTTCAAGAAGGAAGATGCGATTGCGATGGGCCTGCGGCGGACCGCCGTTGAGCAGCCACTCGTTGACGATCTGCGCGTAGGTCGTCTTTCCGCCCCGCTCCTTGCGGAACATCATGTTGACCATCTCGTAGTCGCCGGCATAGCCGAGCGGCTTTGAATAGACCCGGTTGAAGAAGGGGGAGGCCATCATCAACGGCAGCAGATCGCGCTGCGCCAGCTGCTTGTGGTTTTCGACCTCGTCGGCTTCGAGCTGCCGGCAGGCTTCCTCAAGCTCCATGAACAGCGCCGTCAAGCGCGGCATCACGGGGCCTTTGATCTCTTCGAATTTCGCGGCGTCGAGCGGTGTTGGGGATGTCGCCTGCTCGCCTTCGGTGGCGAGATCGACCTGATCGAGCCAGAAGCTCAGGTCACTCAAAAATGACCTGAGGTCGGCGACCTTGAGCTGATAATTTGGGTCGAGCTTATTGAGACGTTCCCATTCGTCGACGAAACGAGCGACTTCCGACCTCAACTGGGTCGGCTCCGAATCGAAGGTATCGAGAGCCGTCCAATCGTCGACCAGGGTGGCCGAGACGACAACGAGAATGCTCGTCGTTACGACGCCGGTGACGACGGCATCGCCTTGATACACGAGGTTCTTGCCGCGGCGGACGCACAGGTCGCGCAACACTTCGCTCGTCTGAATCGGTGAGAAAGGATTGTAAATCTCGAAGACGATATTTCGTCTGGAAAGCTTGCTGAGTGTCCCTCTTACAATCGTCCCCTGACTGCTCTTAAAGGAGACCGTGCGGTCGATATCTCTCTCGATACGCAATGTCCGCTCCCATTCCCTGTCGATGTGACCCTGCGGTCGACCCTAGCACATCGTCCAGTTTTGGGGCGTCAGATTAATATCCCGTTTAGATCATTTTTTAATGTTTTGTTAATGGCTTGCGCGTGCCACATCATCGGGCACGCGTGGTAGGCATATCGCCGCAGTTTGCGTGCCCTTGCTGTTGTCGCTGGAAAACAACAGCTCTCCACCGAATGCCCAGAGCGCGCTTCTGCTGAGGCGCTCTCTATTGGGGCCGACGACGCCGAGTGTTGCGACGCTGCCGGATGTGATCCTCACCTCGTTGTGATCGCGCCGGCGGACGAACTCGATCCGAATGCCGGTGCGGCTGTCATGCAGGCTTTCGGTCGCGCTCTGTAACAGAGCAGACAAAACGAACGCCACCACTTGCTTGGGCATGCGGTACTGGAAATCGTGGCGTGCATCGAGTTCGATGAGTTTGCGGTTCGAACGCCTGCCGATGTTCTCGAGCGTTTCGGCGGCCGTTTCCGCCATTGAATAGGTCTTCATATTGACCAGGTCGGACAGGCTTTCGCTGAGCGCGGTGATCGGTTCGGCCAGCGATTTGCAATATGCGATATCGCGATGCATCTGGTCGGCCGCAGCGGCAAGCTTGCCGTCGCGATATCGCGCTGGCCAATTCAAGTTTTGCGAAATCCCGTGCAGCGAGGAGGGAATAGGCTGCATTCCCGTGAGCGCCGAGATGCTGGACGCTGCGGATTCAAGCGATTTCAGCGGTCGCGCAAGCTCCCTCGAAAGGACGGCCAACAATTCGACGCTCGCGCTGTGAGCATCCGTGCAGTGATCGCTGCCGAGCGAGGGTACGGCGGCTTCGCTGATCAAGTCTTCGCCGTGCAGGGCGTCCTTCATTGCGGCGCATAACTCGTCCAGGTCCCACGGTTTCGGAACGAAGCGGTGGATGGCGGCGCCGTTGATGGCCTGTTCGAGATCGATGTTGGCGTAGGCGCTGGTCAGGATGCGGACCGTCGAGGGCCAAGATTTGCGGACGTCGCTCAGGAACGCGACGCCGCTGTCGCGCGGCATGCGCTCGTCGCTGACGACGACGGAAATGTCGTCACCCTTTGTTTCGAGGATTTTCAGTGCGGCTTCCGGCGAGTCCGCCGTCACGACATTCGCGTATTTGCCGACCGAGGCTTTGAAGTATTTGAGGGAGAGGGGTTCATCGTCGACGAACAGGATCGTTCCGGCGCGGACCGCCTCGTTTGCATGCTTGACGTTCATCGGAATAGCCTTCCGGCGTGTTAGATGCGCGTGCCAAGTTCACTCTCGACCGGTTAAATCGGAGTCTATGCAACAGCGTGCAATGCGTCATTGCGGCGGGATTTGTCGGTAATCTGCCGTAAGCTTAAATAAAGCTATCACGTTGCTCCGCGATGGAGCAGCCGTGCTCTCGCAGCGGTCCGCTGGTCCTTTAATCCCGCGTTGAAATCAGACGCTCAGGAGCAGGTGCTCGCGTTCCCACGGGCTGATGACGCGCATGAATTCCTCGAACTCGCTGCGCTTCAGCGCCAGATAAACGTGCGAGAACCGCTTGCCCAGAACCTCGTGAAGCTCATTGCTTTCCTCGAAGGCCGTCAGGGATTCCAGCAGACCGCGCGGCAACTGGCGATCGTTGCGATAGGCGTTGCCGACGACGGCCGCACGCGGCTCGATTGCGTTCTTCATGCCTAGGTAGCCGCAAGCGAGGCTCGCAGCGAGCGCGAGGTAGGGATTCGAGTCGGCGCCTGCGAGCCGGTTTTCGACACGGCGCGCGGTATCGGGGGAAATCGGAATGCGCAGTCCGGCGGACCGGTTGTCGTAACCCCATTCGACGTTGATCGGGGCCGCGCCGTTCGGCACGAGGCGGCGATAAGAATTCACGTACGGAGCGAACAGACACATCGCATCCGGCAGATAGGTTTGCTGGCCGCCGATGAAGTTGAAAAAGAGCTTGCTTGGTTCGCCGTTGCCGAGCGTGAAAATGTTCTTTCCGGTCTTGATGTCCACGATGCTCTGGTGAACGTGCATGGCGCTTCCCGGCTCGTTGGCCAGCGGCTTCGCCATGAACGTCGCGTAGCAGTTGTGCGTAAAGGCGGCTTCGCGGATCGTCCGCTTGAATAGAAAGACCTGGTCGGCAAGATCGACCGGGTCGCCGTGCAGCAGGTTGATCTCGAGCTGCGCCGCGCCGCCTTCCTGAATGATCGTATCGATCTTCAAATACTGACGCTCGGCGAATTCGTAGATGTCGTCGACGATCTTGTCATATTCGTCGACCGCGCCAAGGCTGTAGGCCTGCCGGCCCGCGCCGGGTCTGCCGGATCGACCGGTCGGCGGTTCGAGCGGATAGTCGGGATCGGGGTTGGTTTTCGTGAGATAGAATTCCAGCTCCGGCGCGACGACCGGACGCCAGCCTTCTTTCTCGTAGAGTTCGACGATGTGCTTCAGCACATTGCGCGGCGCGATTTCGACCGGACCGCCGCTCTGCCATAGCGCGTCGTGGATGACCTGAGCCGTCGGGCTCGAAGCCCAAGGCGCGGGGCGGATCGTCGAAAGATCCGGCACCATCATCAGATCGCTTTCGGCGTAAAGCTGCTGGCCGTCTTCTTCGAAGCCGACGTAATCGCCGGTGATCGTCTGATGAAAGATCGAGATCGGCAGATGCACCGGATCGAGCTTGACGAATTTCTCCGCGGGCATCGTCTTACCGCGCGCGACGCCCGCGATGTCGGGAACGGCGCAATCGATTTCTTCGATGCGATGCTGGCGCAGCCAATGGCGCAAGGTCTCGGGCGTCGAGCCGACGCCGAACTCGCCGTCCTCGCTGGGTGTCCCTCCAAGTGGGGCAGTCATGATGGCACCTGGGTGTTTCGATTGGAACGGCGTCGAACGAAGCGGCGTCAATTACGGGCGTCGTCCGAGCCGCCAGGGTACGGATCGCAGAGAAGCATCTCCACGGATCATCGTCCCGTCGACTTAAGACTAGGACAGCCGGCAGGCTTAACGGAGCCCCTGCCGCCCATTTTCTATAGTCATCATAAACGTGCCGGAAGCTCAAGGCCGGGTGCGATGCAGTGCATCGACAAAATATGTCGGTCCTCCTTCCCGATGCGCTTGACACGACGAGCGACCTATGTCGCGAGCTTCATGACTTCAGATTAGGCAAAAGCATATGCATTTTGCTGCGCGGATGTTGTTGTGCTTCGCATTTTTCCTGCGCAGAATAGTCGGCGTTTAGCATAGGCCGTGCGACGCGCCACCGCCTTTCCGCTCGCGGAATGGCCAAGCGGCGGGTCGGCTAGGGCAGACCTGTCCGTGGAGAAAGACCGATGTTGACGTTCGGGAAAGCGGCTCGGCGTGCCGCATGTGTCGCTTTATCTTTCGCAGCCTTGTTCGCCGGAGCGGCCACTCAGGCAGCGGACAAGGAAGTCAGAATCTTCAACTGGTCGGATTACATCGATCCGCAGATTCTTACCGATTTCACCAAAGAAACCGGCATCAAAGTTGTTTACGACGTTTATGACAGCAATGAAGTCCTAGAGACGAAACTGCTCGCGGGCGGCAGCGGATACGATGTCGTCGTTCCGACCGGGCCATTTCTTTCGCGTCAGATCACAGCAGGCGTTTTCCAGAAGCTCGATAAGTCCAAGCTGCCCAATCTCTCCAACATGTGGCCGGAGATCATGAAGCAGCTTGCGATCTACGATCCCGGTAACGACTATGCCATCAACTACATGTGGGGTACGACGGGCATCGGCTACAACATTGGCAAGGTCAAGGAGCGCATGGCGGATGCGCCGGTCGATTCCTGGGATCTGATCTTCAAGCCGGAAATTCTAGCGAAGTTCAAGGATTGCGGCGTGATGATGCTCGACGCGCCGGACGATATTCTACCGGCGGCGCTCAACTATCTGGGTCTCGATCCCAACAGCAGCAAACCGGAAGACATCGAGAAGGCCGGAGCGCTGATGGAAAAGGTGCGCCCGTTCGTTCAGAAATTCCATTCGTCCGAGTACATCAACGCGTTGGCGAACGGCGATATCTGCATTGCGGTCGGATACTCTGGCGATATTCTGCAGGCACGCACGCGTGCTCAGGAAGCCAAGAACGGGCAGGAGATCGGCTATTCGCTGCCGAAGCAGGGCGCGCAGATGTGGTTCGACGAAATGGCCATTCCGGCGGATGCAAAGCATCCCGAAGAAGCGCACGTTTTCCTGAACTACATGATGCGGCCGGAGGTGATTGCGAAGGCGTCGAACTATGTTTCGTACGCGAACGGAAATCTCGCCTCGCAGAAGCTGATCGACGAAACGATCACATCGGACAAATCGATCTATCCTGATCCCGATGGGATGAAGCGGCTGTTCGTCAAGACGGCTTACGATCCGAAGACGCAACGCGTCGTGACGAGAACCTGGACGAAAGTCGTTACAGGACAATAGGCAAATGACACACAGGGCTCGATCGATGATCGGGCCCTTTTTTGATTGCGCCGCTTTTTTGCGGTGCGCTGAAACAATCAATTCAAAGGAATTCGTCATGACGGTTGGGATGATCGGAGACGCCAAGCAGCCAGGCGCCGGTCCGCAGCGCGCCGGTCCGCGCACGGCTGCGCCGCAATCAGGCTTTGCGCCGTGGAAGGATCCCAACAAGTCGTCCATCGTCCGCTTCGAGAACGTTACCAAGAAATTCGACGATTTCGTCGCCGTCAACAACGTGACGCTCGATATCTACGAGCGCGAATTCTTTGCGCTGCTCGGGCCGTCCGGCTGCGGCAAGAGCACCTTGCTCCGGATGCTCGCGGGTTTCGAGATGCCGACAGACGGGCGCACGATCGTTGCCGGACAGGACATCACGAACCTGCCGCCTTACGAGCGGCCGGTGAACATGATGTTCCAATCCTACGCGCTGTTTCCGCATATGACGGTCGAGGGGAATATCGGCTTCGGCCTCCGTCAGGAAGGCATGGCGAAAGACAAGATCGCCGAACGGGTCGACGAAGCGATGACGATGCTGGAATTGCGTCCCTTCGCCAAGCGCAAGCCGAACCAACTTTCAGGTGGCCAGCAGCAGCGCGTCGCGCTTGCCCGCGCCATTGCGAAGAAGCCACGTATCGTGCTGCTCGACGAGCCATTGGGTGCGCTCGACAAGAAGCTTCGCCAGCAGGCGCAGTTTGAACTGATGCGCATTCAGGAAACGACGGGGACGACCTTCATCATCGTGACACACGATCAGGAAGAAGCGATGACTGTCGCAAGCCGCATCGCCGTCATGGACAAGGGCGAGCTGGTGCAGGTCGCGACGCCGGGCGATATCTACGAAAATCCGAAGACGCGCTACATCGCGGGTTTCATCGGCGATGTGAACGTATTCGAAGGCAAGGTTTCGGCGGTCTCCGAAGGCTGCGTCGAAATCGATGCCAACGACGGATATAAATTCAAGACGCGCAGCGCCGAGCCCGTCACCGTCGGGCAGCAAGTGTGGTTGGCGCTGCGGCCAGAAAAAATCCGCATCGCGCATGACAAGCCCGCGAGCCCCCTCAACGCCATTCCGGGCAAGGTCGAGGACATCGGCTATCTCGGGTCGATCTCGCATTATCATGTGCGGACGGCGCCCGGCGAACGCGTGACCGCTCTGCGTGCCAATGCGGCGCACGCGGTCGAGCGCACAATCAATTGGGAAGAAGATGTGTGGCTCGACTGGCCTGTCGATGCCGGCGTGGTTCTGACGCGGTAGGAGTTTCAGATGGCAAGCGCGAACTCCTCCGGCCTCAAGCGATGGTACGTAATTGGGGCGCCGTATTTCTGGCTGCTCCTGTTTTTCCTCGTTCCGTTTTTCATCGTCTTCAAGCTGTCGCTGTCGGACTCGGCCATCGCCATTCCGCCGTATACGCCGACGTTCAACTGGAGCGACGGCATCAGCGGCTTCCTGTCGAAGCTCGATTTCGAGAACTACAAGTTCATCTTCAGCGATCCGCTGTACGTCAACGCGTATTGGTCGAGCCTCAAGATCGCGACCGTCGCGACGCTGCTGACGCTGCTGGTGGCGTATCCGATCGCCTACGGAATGGCGCGGGCTCCCAAAGCTTGGCAACCAACGCTGATGATGCTCGTCATCTTGCCGTTCTGGACGTCATTCCTGATCCGCATCTATGCCTGGATCGGAATTTTGAAGAAGGAGGGGCTGCTCAACCTGTTCCTGATGCACTTCGGCATTATCAGCGAGCCGCTCAGCATTCTGAACACGACGACGGCCGTCTACATCGGCATCGTCTATTCGTACCTGCCATTCATGATCTTGCCGCTCTACGCGAGCCTCGAGAAAATCAGCCCGACGCTGCTCGAAGCCGCGGAAGATCTCGGCTCGCGCCCGTGGAAAGCGTTCTGGCAGGTGACGTTCCCGTTGTCGCTGCCGGGCGTGCTTGCGGGCTGCCTGCTGGTCTTCATTCCAGCCGTCGGCGAGTTCGTCATTCCCGATCTCCTGGGTGGATCGGAGACGCTGATGATCGGGCGCACGCTCTGGAACGAGTTCTTCAACAATCGCGACTGGCCGCTGTCGTCGGCGGTCGCCGTGGTGCTGTTGCTGGTGCTGATCTTGCCGATTGTCTTCTTCCAGCGACAGCAACAGAATGAGCGGGAGGCGGGCCGATGAAAAACCGGTTCTCTTGGTTCAACGCGACGTCGCTGACACTGGGCTTCGCGTTCCTGTACATCCCGATCCTGCTGCTCGTCATTTACAGCTTCAACGAGTCGAAGCTGGTGACGGTGTGGGGCGGCTGGTCGACGAAGTGGTACGCGTCGCTGCTCGACAACACGGCGCTGAAGGAAGCGGCGTGGGTCACCCTCCGCGTTGCCTTCATTTCGGCGACGGTCGCGACCGTGCTCGGCACCCTTGCGGCCATCACGCTCGTCCGCATGGGGCGCTTCCCCGGACGGACGCTGTTTTCGGGCATGATCTTCGCGCCGCTGGTCATGCCGGAAGTAATCACCGGCCTGTCGCTGCTTCTGCTGTTCGTCGCCCTCAACATCGATCGCGGATTCTGGACCATCACGCTGGCGCACATCACGTTTACGATGTGCTATGCGGCCGTCGTCGTGCAGGCGCGGTTGCAGGACTTCGACAAGTCGGTCGAGGAAGCGGCGATGGATCTCGGCGCGACGCCGGTCAACACGTTCTTCCAGGTGACGCTGCCGATCATCGCGCCGTCGGTGATTTCGGCGTGGCTGCTGTCGTTCACGCTGTCGCTCGACGATCTCGTGGTCGCCAGCTTCACGACGGGACCGGGCGCCACCACTCTGCCGATGAAAATCTACAGTCAGGTGCGGCTCGGCGTGACGCCGGAGATCAACGCGATTTCGACGATCCTGATCGGCATCGTGACGGTTGGCGTGCTCGCGGCCGCCTATTTCACGAAACGGCAGACGGAGCGTCAGGAGCGCGAGCGGCGTATCGCTTTCGGCGCGTCGGACTGATGGCTTGTCATAATCGGCCGGCGCGATTTGTGCTCGCGCGCGAAGCAGGGTAATCGTGCTCGCCGTGACGTCTCAAGATCATATCAACTCCTATTACGCGGCGACCGCGAACGACCGGACGCGCTATCCGGCGCTCGAAGGCACGGTCAAGGCCGACGTGTGCGTCGTGGGCGGTGGCTTCTCCGGCGTCGCGACGGCACTGACAATGGCCGAGCGCGGGCGTTCCGTCGTGCTGCTCGAAGCCAATCGCATTGGCTGGGGCGCGTCGGGGCGCAATGGCGGTCAGATGATCGGCGGCATCAGTGGCGAAGCGACGATCGAGCGTCAGCTCGGCAAGGCGGGCGCCAAGCTTGTCCGTGACATTCGCTATCGCGGGCATGAGATCATCGAAGAGCGCGTTGCGAAATACGGCATCGCCTGCGATCTGAAGCACGGCTGGATGGAGGTCGCGGCGCGACCGCGGCACATGCCGGGTCTGCGCGCGCATTACGAAGAGCGCGTGAAGGAGGGCGAGGGCGATCATCTCGAACTCGTCGAGGCTGTCGATCTTCCGCCTGTGCTCGGCACGTCCATTTATCACGGCGGCTTCATCGATCGCCGCAGCGGGCACGTGCACGGGCTCAATCTTTGCCTTGGGGAAGCGCGCGCCGCGGCAGGTCTCGGCGTCAAGATTTTCGAAGACAGTCCAGTGGTGGCGCTCGAAGGCGGTGCGAAGCCGTATGTCAAAACCGAACGCGGACGCGTCGAGGCCGGAACGGTGGTCATCGGCGGCGAAATCTTCGACCGGTTCGGTCAGGAGCGGCTTCGCGGTCTGATGCTGCCGACTGGAAGCTACATCATCGCGACGGAGCCGCTGAGTGAGGAGATGGTCGCCGAGATCAATCCGCAGGATCTCGCCGTCTGCGACAGCAATGTCGTGCTCGATTATTATCGCTTGTCGGCGGATCGCCGGATGCTGTTTGGCGGGCGCTGCAACTATTCAAACCGCGATCCGAAGGACATCGGCGCGTCGATGCGGCCGCGCATGATCGAGATTTTTCCGCAGCTCAGGGACACGAAGATCGACTTCGCGTGGGGCGGGCGGATCGCGATCGTCATGAACCGGGTGCCGGTGATCGAGCGCTTGGAGCCGAACCTTTATGTTCTGCAGGGCTATTCCGGGCACGGGGTGAACGCGACCCACATCGCTGCGGAGATCGTGTCGGACGCGATTTGCGGCGCGACGGAAAGGTTCGATCTGTTCGACCGCATCCGGCATACGCGGCTGCCGCTCAGCGACGTGTTCGGCAATCAGATGCTGGCGCTCGGAATGCTCTATTACCGCCTGCGCGATCTACTTTAGCGCCTCATCCGCAAATCGCGTTGGGAAACGCCCAAGCGCTTCACCACACCCCGACCGCTTCCCCGTCAAGAGGAAGAGAAATGCGGATTGTGTCCGGTTACCAGCGCAGGAAGCGCGCGCCGATCATGGCGCCGAGGGCCGCCATCAGTGCGAAGCCGAAGGGATACCAAGCCATGACGAACAGCGGGCTGTCGTCGGCGCAGTGGCTGGCATAGAGCGTCGCCGCGATCGCTGCCGAGAGGATGCCGCCGACGGCGCCTGCAATCGCCGGGTTCGCCGGAGCTCCGCACTTCAAGGCATAGAGGATCGCCGCGAAGGGCGCCAAAGACAGCAGCGGGATCGTGACCATGCAATAGAATGAATTGTGGCCGATCATCCGCGCCTGCCAGGCATCGGCCGGTACCGAAATCATTTCGAGTGCAATTCCGCCGATCAGCAACACAGGGCCAAGCGCCAGCCACCACAGTCGCTTGTCGAGCTTGAAATCGGGTCGTGACAAGCCGCGAACGAGCAGGAAGGCGGGAACGGCGAGGCTCAGCGTCACGACGAACTTGAACAGGAAGCGGATCGACGTCGATGCCGCTTGCGCGAAATCGGCGCGCATCCCGAGGGTCGCGAGGAAGGCGGCGAGCGACAGTAGCGCCCCAATGCCGACGGCGACCGCGAGCGTGCGCGCAATCGGCTGCTCGACGCTTTTGGCATCGGCGGCCAGGGCTTTGATGAGGTCGTCGGTCTTCATCGGCTCTTCTCTTGATAGGTATCGGCCAACGCCTTCAGGCTACGATGCAGGGCGACCCGGACGGCGACTTCGGTCATCCCTAAGCGATCGGCAACGTCACGCGCCGAATGCCCGTCGATGCTGATCGACTGGACGATGTCGCGGTTGCGATCCGACAGGCCATTCAGGATGCGCGCAACATCCTGGGCGTCGATCGAAGCCTGCTGATCGTCGCCTTCGATGTCGAATTGCGTCAGGTCGATCGGGATCTCCGGACGCCGGCCGCGACGGCGCAGATCGTCGATCATCTTGTTGCGTGCGATTGCGAGCACCCAGGGTCCCAAGGGCATAGCCGGGTCCCAGGTGTGCCGCTTCAAGTGGATCGCCAGCAAAGTGTCCTGCACCACGTCCTCGACATCGTCGCGCGCCACGCCGACGCCGGCAAAGCCGCGCCGCACGGCACCTCTCAAAAGCCGCGAAAGGTCTTCGAGCAACGTGCGGTATGCGGGTTCATCGCCCGCTGTTGCGGCGCGCATCAGCGCCGACCACTCCGCGTCTCGTGCCTTTCGGTCCAAGGTTTCGCCTTTAGGATGTTTCGCCAGAGAGCGCCGAAACGTTACGGCGGCGTACTTTTTTGCGGTCGGCAGGTTTGGCTCGCTGCATATGGCAGAGAGATAGCGGGAATCGCAAGGTGGCCGTTTGCCCGTTCAGGTAGGCGGCAGCCAGATCCAGAGCAGGGCGACGTAGGTCAGACCATGAAGAAACTGGTCGAAGCCGAGTGCGCACCAATATTGCCGGTCGGCAAACTTCCAGCCGTAGTGGTGGACGATCTGCTCCTTGGCCCAATCGATGTGATAATGAACGAGAAATTCGCCGGCGAGCAGCGCAACCGCGAGGCCCGTGCTGCCGCCCGGAAAGAGAAAGAAGACCGGCGCCGTCAGCAGGATATGGATGAGGGCGTGAAGCAGGCCGCCCGGCGCGCCGTAAATCCCCTTCTGACGATAGATCATCTGCGTCTGCAGAAAGAAATCCGCGACGGCGTGTTTGGCCAGCAGATACGTCATGGCGGCAAGAGCCGCGTGCGCGGGGGACATGGACATCCAGTGCTGAAGCGGCCTCGCTCCCGCATTCTTTTACGAAATGCTCGGCTCCGGCAGAAGAGCGGGCGGCGTCTTTTTTACCAAGGCGTTGGTTAGCGCAGGTGTCGTGTGCGGGACTGTTCCCTGGGGAACAGGCAGTTCAAAAACGTAAAGCCGTTCGGGGCGAACATTCGTCGCCCGGAACGGCTTCTATTTGTGTTCGTCGTCGTGTCGGTCAGTTGACGCGCTGCACCTCGACGAGATTGTCGGAGAACGTCGGGGCTCGGCCAAGCCCGCACCAGGCGTCGGATGAAATGCAGTTTACCGAGCCGTCGGAGCGGTTGAGCGAGCGCCAATAGCCGAGCGTCGCCACGACGACGCCGTTGGGCACGTCGTCCGTCACGTGCGCCAGACCTTCGAAATCGCCGCGATCGTTATAGACGCGGACGGGATCGCCTTCACGGATCGATCGTGTCGTCGCGTCACCGGGCGAGATCAGCACGAACTGATCGCCTTGGGTTTTGATCTTGTGCGGTTCGTTGGCGTAGCAGGAATTCAGGAACGCGTGGCTCTTCGGTGAGATGATATTCAGCGAATAGAGCTTGGCGCGTTCTGGATTGGTCTCGGGCCGTTCGCGCGCCGGGATGTAACCCGGCAGCGGATCGACCGGCTCGCCCGACTGCTCGCCGTCGTACATCGCGCGGAACGGACCAGCGACGAAGTTCTTGGCGTCGTGCAGCAGGAACTCGACCTTGCCGGACGGTGTCGGGAAGTGCCCCTCGGCGTGCGGTATGCGCGTGTCGGCGTTGCCGACGTCGATCTTATAGAAGCCGTGCTTCTTGAAATACTCCATGTCGATGCCGCCCATCTTCGGGTCGGACCAATTGATGTATTCCGCGCACAGCTCGCTGTCGGTCATTTTGAAGACGGGATCGTCGAAGCCCATTTCCTTGGCGAGCAGACGCCAGACTTCGCTCGTCGGTTTGCATTCGCCGGGAGGTTCGACGGCCTTCTGATTGTAGGTCATATAGAAATGACCCCAAGACCACATCATATCTTCGGCCTCGCCGGCCATCGCAGCGGGCAGGACGATGTCGGCGTATTTCGCCGTGTCGGTCAGGAAATGCTCGGCGACGACGGTGAACAGGTCCTCGCGCTGCAGACCCTGGACGATCTTGTTCGTCTCGGGGGCCTGCGAGACCGGGTTGGTGCAGAACACGAACAGGCTTTTGATCGGCGGATCAAGCGGCATCTCGCCGGTCAGAGCCGCGCCGAGCTTCAGGTTGTTGACGACGCGCGTGCCGGGCTTGATCCAGTCGGGGCGTGCGGCCTTGGCCCAGTCGATCGGGAAATCCCAGAGCGGCATTTGCAAAAGGCCGCCGCCGACGTGGCGCCAGGAGCCGACGAGCGCGGGTAGGCAGCAGGCGGCGCGAATTGCTTGCCCGCCGCCGACGCTTCTTTCCAGTGCAACGCCGAGACGAATGACGGACGGTTGCGCCGTGGCGAACTCGCGGGCGAATTTGGCGATGTCGGCCGCTTTGACGCCGGTGACTTTCTCGACGTATTCCGGCGTGAATTCCGCAGCGCGTTCCTTAAGCTCCGGATAGCCGTACGTGTACTTGTCGACGTAATCCTGATCGACGAGCCCTTGCTCGATGATCGAATTGATGAAGCTCATCGCGAGCGCGCCGTCGGTGCCGGGGCGGGGGCAGATGTGCCAATCGCCAGCCTTCGCCGTGCGCGAGCGATAAGAGTCGATGACGACGACTTTTGCGCCGCGCTTTTGCGCTTCGAGCACGAATGGCCAATGATGCAGGTTGGTCGAGATCGAATTGCACGCCCAGATCACGATGTATTTCGCATGCACGAAACTTTCGGGATCGACCGCGCCCGTGGGGCCGACGGTCAGCAGCCATGCGGTCGATGAACCGGAGGCGCAGAACGTCTTCTCGTTGACCGTCGATCCGAGCTTGTTGAAAAACGGGTCGCCGGAGTTGATGCCCTGCACCAGGCCCATGTTGCCCAAATAACTGTAGGGCATGATCGCCTGGCTGCCATACTCGGCGATGATCGCGCGCCAGCGCTTGCCGATCTCGGAAATCGCCTCGTCCCAGGTGATGCGTTCGAACTGCTTCGAGCCTTTCGGCCCAGACCGCCGCATGGGGTACATCAAGCGGTCGGGGTTGGCGTGATGGTCGTGGAAGTCCTTGAGTTTGACGCATAGGCCGCCGCGCGTCATCGGGTGCTCTTTGTTCCCGCGCACGTAAGACAGGCGGCCATCGACGACTTCGTAGATCATCGAGCAGGTGTCGGGGCAATCATGCGGACACGCCCCGAAAAAGGTCTCACGCTTCAGCTGTTCGTTCATTGTTCCTCCCGCCGTTTTTTTCGTTGTTCCGTAGGTAATCCTACGCGTTGATTTGCGTCAATTTGGCATTAGACGGTGCCGACCCCAAGCAAAATCGTTGCTTGGATCAGCATTCCGCTGCGATAGCGGACGCCCGAATTTGCTGATTTTTCAGGGACAATCTATGCATTGATCGTATGATATCAGCCGGTTGGACCGGTTGATCCGCATGCATGGAGCGAATGATCCGTGAGCAAAGCACTTTATCCTGACCGGCGCGTTCTGTGGATGCCGATCGGGGATTGGAAGCCGCCGTCAAAGTCGGCTGTGCATTGCTGCGCTGCAATGGTGAAGGCGCTCGAGTTTGATTGCGATCAGCACATCGATCCGTTCGAATGTGCGGACTCTCTCATCGTCTACAACGAGGCGATGGACGAGTACGGGCTCATCATTCATGACGGGAGTGCGTCGTATCTCCTGATCGACCACTGCCCGTGGTGTGGAACGGGATTGCCCGAGAGTGCGCGCGACAGGTGGTTCGATGAAGTCGATGCGCTCGATCTTGCTGAGACCATTGACCCGCCTGCCAAGTATTTTTCAGGCGAATGGCGGCGGCGGGGCTAGAGACGTGAGTGGTGAGTGGGCCGC
>ERZ778027.626-NODE-626-length-76267-cov-11.600916_pt1 | contig 76267 bp, 78 predicted proteins | sample MGYA00375757_ERZ778027 | MGnify/ENA primary metagenome ERZ778027 (study PRJEB29350, sample SAMN05389817) | bioreactor metagenome | isolation source: Ammonium sulfate bioreactor | place: South Africa: University of Cape Town | collected 2014-02-18 ...
CAAACTAGTTAATTCTCAATTAATAAATGCTAAAATAAATTGTAACTGACAGATCCTTTCTATATGTCAGATTTAGATAGTTCAACAATGTATTATCGATCGTTATGTTTGGTATCTCGATTTTCATTAAGTATACCTCGTCTCGACAGTCGATATCTTGTGCCCATATGTGTCAATCAATCGTTTTATTCACCTTTGCAAAGCAATCGTTCTCTCGCTCAATACAATTCAGCTCAACGACCAGGTCGTATTCGTCGATTTCTTCGTTGGTTCGGATGGGGTGCTGAGCCAGTTGTTACTTCACTTCCACCCGCAAGTACAATGCAACGAGTGAAACGTTTTCTAGCGATATCACCACCGATCGAACGATTTCTTCTTCGATCTCGTATTATCGAAGATGAAGATCTTGCTCGATTACTTTCGAAAACGGCAGCTGTAGCAATTTATGCAATAGTAACCGTATCAACACTTGGCACACTCGGTGTCGATACGAAACCTCTATTAACTGGTATTGGTATAACGGGTTTTACGATTGGTTTTGCTCTCAAAGAAGTTGCAACGAATTTTATCTCAGGAATATTTCTTGTTATCAATAGGCCATTTGTACGAGGTTGTCGGATTAAAATTCATGGAAGTGGTGGTGGAATCGAAGGTAGACTCTCAATTTTTGTTCTTCTCTCTACTAGATTAGTCTATATTTAGGTCTTGTTCATCTCATTGACATTCGATACGTTCATTTAAAAACAAAAGATCGTAAGTTTATTCTACTCGAATTACTCTCAAATTTGATTGTTTATGTCATATGATAGGTGGAATGGTTATGATTCCATCAGCTATTGTCTATACAAATGCTTTCACTGTGTTTCCAGCTGATGATGAAGCGAATGCTGGCTTTCTTGATATGACAAAACCTCCGACTAGTGATCCAACAAAACCTCCTGAATCATCACCAGGAACTGTTGTTCCTGCAGGCAAAGACAAGAATTTAAAAATGAAATTCGAAGCTGAACCAGCTGGTTCATTTAAAAGATCGCCCTTCAAAGACAAACTCTAGATTCAAAGTTTATTTTGTTCACAAACATCTTTTTTTCTATATATATAAATATATTTTCTTAAATATGTCAATGATAATCGATCGTTCACTCAGCAATAGCAACACTATCTTCTCGATCGTAAATCGGTCGTTTAATTGCTTTTGAACGATAATTTTCATTGAAAATACCTCTTGCCCATGTCAAAGTTTCATTACAGACTTGCATGGCCCAATGTGCTTTACGTGGTTGAACAAGCCAATCGGGATCATTCACAAGTAGATCAAGTATCTGTGCAACATGATACCAATCGAGTAATAATCGACCGTCAATCGGTAGTTCAGTTTGTCTTGAACGTACATGCGAAATGAGCGATGTAATTGTTGGAAATTTTCGTGTATTTTTTGTTGAAATTTCTGCAATCGATTCAATTGAACGTAGAATTAGTAAAACAGCCGTTCGAGTTATTGATGTTGCTAATGTTATTTGTTGAATATCGGTTTTATTAAGTTCAACCATATGATTAAATGTATGTTTTAATTCGACGAATTTTTCCGATAAATTGTCAAGATTGAAATTACCTGTTTTAGCAAATAAAAGTGCATTTTCGAATGATTTCACATGATCGGCATGAGTATTCGAGTCTTTTCGATTATTTCCCGGTGGAATATCGAAGGCATACTGTTTTAAATGTTCATTTTTGTTGATTTCAGCTTTATGTCGAAGTTGATCAGCAAGAGCAATAACTTCAAACCATCGACTACGTGTAAATGGATTTGAATGCACAGAATCAGTCATGAGAAATTCTAAAAAATCAAACCAAAACAACTAGAGTTTTGTTGATGTTTTTTTTCTTCTCAGTAGCAAGTAAAAGCATTAATAGATTTATTCTCCTCCTTTTCCGTTTTAACTCATGAGCTGAAAGCGGAAGAATGATGGCGAAGAGAGAAAAAAACAAGTGAATGTTGTGCTATTCACGACTGTCAACGAATAAAGCCTTCGTTTTTTTCCTTCATCGATCTTTTGTATTCTCGAGCGATAAAACGATGGTAAGAAAAGACAGAATAACCAAGTCGAACAAGAGAAAAGAAAGAAAGAACGAGAAAAAAGACAACAACTAGAGCCTAGATTTTGTCGACTGTCGAGAAGAGAGAAGAATAATTGTGAATAATAATAAAAAAAAAAACCTACCTAAGCAGTAAAATGTTAACATTAATTATAATTTCTCTCGGTGTCATTCTTTGACTGATAGCAACAAATCAAAAATAGTTCCTATGCTCTTTTTGTTGCTGTTCGACAAGAACGTTTATTTAATCGAAAATAATTACTTGAAAAACTATCCTAATGTCATCGATTGTTATTAAGAATGACTTCGAAAAACTTTGCCGTATACAAACAGGAACTAGGCAATGTTCCTCAGGGACGACATTTTGCTTTGATCAATTGAAGAAAAATACTTCAACTACCTCGATAGTTTCTTTCTTTTTTCTCAAAAAAAAGAATAAATTTGATTAAAAGAAAATTCTTGTCGATGAGATAATCGAATTACTTCAAATAAGAACTAATTCAATAAATAACTTTTGTTATTTTCTCGTCAGGTCTGATGATTGAATTTTAACTATTCAATATACGAAGCTGCTTTACGATATTAAAATCCACTTCAATTGTTGTTTTAACGAGTTTCATAAAAAAAACATTTCTTCATTTCCTGATGAACAAAGAATTGTTCGATGCAATGATTATAGTTTGTTTTGTTTTTAATTATCGAACGTTGATTGAATCAAATTTCATTTATTTTCTCGGGAATATCGTTCGTTAAGTGCATTGTGTTTTGATAGTTCCCTCATAATGATGAAGATTTCAATTAGATTTACTCAATAATCGAGCGTTTCAAGGAAAATCTTGTTCAATTAAATCATTTTATGTGTGTTTATATTAACAATAACAATGAGGCCGAACTATTTGCTAGTCAATGATTTGAATATCAAATTACAAGTCTTGATACACACATGAGATAGATCAAATGTTGCCTACAGATTTAATAATACAATCTATTTATGTCATAGATTTGAACTGATTTATGCATGATTTTGATGAGATGACGTCATTGAATGTTATTCTTTTGAGCAACAAAAAAAAGCTGTGACTTCGAGTTAGAAATGTTTTCTTTTCTCGATGACTTTTGGATATTTTTTTAAGCTAATTGATAATTTTTGTTTTTTTCTGACAAAATCGATTTTCTTGTTAACTGCGAGAATAAGAAACGCGCTTAATCATGATTGAATGGATATTAAATGAAAATTAAGTGATTAAATATTGATATTGACATGTTTCAGATGCTTGGTTCAATGTAATACCAATAAAAATCCTGTTTTCTCAACTAGATGTCGGTATGAAGTTTTCAAACCAATGGAAAACGTGTTTTCTGTTTATTTATTTGTTCCGTTCTGAAGTTTTTTTTTTATTTTCTATTTCTCATTTTCTTTTTTTTCTCTTCTCTCCTTTCTACGATGCCAGTGAGTTGATTGATGAAGAACGGTTTTCTTTTCGGTTTTTATTTTCTCCGATTGAGAGTGTTGTATTTTTATAAGATCATTATCAAATACATCATTCGATCGATCTCATTCTTTCTGTTTTTTTTCTTTTCTTCGATGTCAATACAAGTCGTTTGCTTGTGTGTTCAATTCGAACGATGATAATAATCATTTTTCTTGAATTACCTCAAACGTGTCAATAAATGAAAAAACATATCGAGACTATCGCGCTTGTCTTTGATTGCCTCGCATGCTAAACTGAGAAAACAAATGTCAAATATAGCAGCTCTTCTTTTCTCTCTCTCTCTCTGTGTCTCTCGTTCATGTATTTAGTATACACATATTCCGCCTATACTAGTTAGCCTCCGGGTTTTTCTTTTGCTTTTATCGGTCGTTCACATGCACTCTTCTCTCGTTTTCTTTCTCTCTCTCTCGCTTTTTGAGTTGTCGTCCTCTATCTTTCTTCGTATGTAAACACCGAATTTCTTTTAAGACAAAAAAAATCGGAGCAAGCAAGAGGAAAACTGATCCTTTGGGGGGGAGGAGGGTAAGTAGTGATGTGGGAATGACGATCTAAATAGAAAGAAAGTAAGCTAAAAGAAAAGGCAATGTGAACTTGTTGATTAGAATACATAGAATACAGATGTATTGGAATTCAGTCAATGTATTTATCTCGTATTTAGTCAACAGGCAATGATAGGATATGTTTGTTGATGACATTGAAAACTATTGATGAAAAAAAAAACTAGTATTGGTTTGTTTTAAGATAAGGCAGTTTCTAACATTATTAGTTAACAAAAAAAGAAATCCGCTTTCTTTTTTCTTTTTTCTTCTTCTTTTTTTTCTTCTTCATCTAGCTTTGACTCTACTCCTATCTTTCTCATTTTTCTTTTCTTTTGATACTTTTAGACAAGCATGCAACAGACATATCACAACTGTCTACATTTACTAATCAGGTGCGTGTATGCGGAAAAACTCGTCTTAAGACAAGAAGTCGTTTATGTGCGATGATTAGCCTCGACAAATTCTTTCTATTTCATTTTCTTTTTTGTATTCTTAGTGTTTATCTCAAGGTCGATGGCTTTCATCGAGATGAGTACGTGTATATGACGATTGCTAAACCTTTGGCGTTAATTTTCTTTTTATTAAATGATCATGATGATGATGACGATGATGATTATATGTAATAGGAAAGACAAAAAAAAATATAGGCGATGACTGAATTGAAAAGAGAAAAAGGAAAGGAAAGGAAAGGTGTTTTCTTTACAATTACAGATACTCATTTTTCTTTTTCTTCTGTCTAGTTGTGACTATTTCATTTCCTTAATCGTTTTCATCTCATCAACTATCTTTCTATTGCGAAGGATTTGCATCTAATCGATTAGCAATTCTCATCAGTTTTCCTGTATTCTTTCTTTTTCTTTGTCGTCATCATCATTGACACAATGTGTATATTGAGACTATATTATTAAGAATAGTTTTCTCGTCAAAAATTACATTGACAATAGTTCGGGATTTTCTTTTTCTTCTTCTGCTGATTCACATTGATGAGATGATCATCTCATTTTTGTTGACAGTTGCGCATGAATTTCGGTTTTTTTTCCTTCTTCTTCTTTTTTGATGAGTTGAGCAGCATGCATGCTTTGAAATGAAGAAAAACTGCCTATGCGCAATCAGCATCATGAAAGGTAATATTCATGGAAAAAGAAAATGAGTAAAACTGGGAGTAATGATGGTGGTTTTTCTCATTTTTTTTTCTTTCTTTCTTTCTTTTTCTTTTTTTAGTTCTCTCTGCTTTGGATTCATGCGATGGTAGCAACTAATTCCCTGCTCTCTTTTGCTCTGTCTCACTCGTTTTTTTTTCTTCGATAGGAAAGCATCGTTTGGAAACGAGAAGAGAGAAGAAGAGAAAAAAAAACGATGAGGAGAGAACCGAGTTTATGCGTCTGAATGGTCGCGCGCGCGCGACTACGTCGAACGCATGTTGTTTTTCCTATTCTTATATGAAATGTTGTTCCAACCACATCAATGAAAAGAGAGAAAAAAAGATAGAAATGATATATGAAAAAAAACCAGATCTACCTAGAGAAAATATCGTTGAAATCTTGTTTTTTTGTTATGGTAGGTTTAAATTTATCTGATTTGTCAATGATCGAATCAGGATAGAGCAAAAAAAAGCGTTTTTTTTCTTTTTCTTCTTGTTTTTTCTATATTTTCTTTTAATATTTCTATTCAGTATTAGTTCAGTCGGCGTTTCGCGTCATCTAATTTAATTATTCTCTTGAGAGACAATAGCAGAGAGGGAAAGAGAGACAGACAGAATAACATAGGCATGCACTCGTGCGTTCGTGAACCAACAATAACAACAAGCAGCACGGTAGCGAACAACAAGAACGACTATCGATGAGAGACAACATACAAACTTTGGATAGAAAGAGAAAAAGATTTCAATTAGTCGTGCCAACAAGAATTTCGAGGTAGTATAGTCAACTAACATATATATATATATATTGGAAGTATTCGCGTCATCGAATAATGATCGAAGCGTATGCAGATTGGAATAAGTACTCAGATAGAAACATGGAGAAAACGATGTAATTCTATTGTAGATAATATATAAATATAAATATATATATATATTGGGAAGATCTATTTGATTAATAATAAAATGCTCGAGTTGTTATTAATACATACATTGGTATCAATGAAGGTCTTCTAATTTGTAATAATGAAGATCATAAATTATGCTGCATGATTCCAGCGATGAAGATGAAGGAGGAGGTGGAGGTGATGTTGGCCAAAAACCGGTAAAAAAAACTTGATTTGTCATTTTTTCATTGACTCGTTTTCTTGCTGAAGGTTTTGGCAAATCGTACTGTTACAAGTCCAATTAATCGTACAACTGTAAATCATCATTCTCCTCATGTGAATATCGGTTCACCTTTGCTAGCATCAAAAACCGAACATACATCATCTATATCAAAACCTTCGCCTAGTCATTATTCATCTCCACAAGCTAATTTCCATGCATCGCCAACTCCAACACAACGTACTTTACCTAAAATTCCCACTAGTTCAAATAATAATTCGCCATCATTGTCTCTACGTTCGTCGACAAATACAAATCTCTATCCGGATTCAACACATCAACAATTTCATCAACCATCAATGGTTATTCACGCCGATTCATCAAGTATTAAAAGCGACGATTCATCAACATATTCCGAAGGACATTTGCATCCATCTCAACAAACGAGTTCAACACGTAATCAAGACGCGAAATATCGTTCACAACAACAGACACAACCAGTCAATAGCCTCTCGAAACCGTTAGGTAATGCAGCGAGCTCATCGACAGGTACGACGTCAAGTACGGGCATACCTATCGATCGAGCACCGTCGCCATCGCCATCGCTTGTCAGCGAACGTGAACGAGAGGAAAACGAACGTATTGAACGTGAATATGAAATGAAACGAAAACGTTTGCAAATCTATGTATTCATTTGTCGCTGTGTTGCATGTCCATTTAATTCCAAGCAATCGTCAGATATGGCAAGAAAACATTTGAAAATCACGTCGGTTCAATATGGTGTGATCAAAGACAGATTTTTAGCTTTTTTAAATGGAAAAACTCATATTGAAGCCGATGAAGGTATGTCATTGACTCGTACGAAGAATATAACGTAGGCAATTGGTCTTGTTTTTAGCTTTCATCAATGCTGTTCGTTCGTATTATGAAGTATTTCTTAAAAGTGAACGTGTAAGTAAAATGGTTCAATCAGGTGGTTGTTGTTCGGATGATTTTCGTGATGTATTTCGAATAAATATTGAAAAACGTGTACGAAGTTTGCCTGATATTGATTCATTAAAAATAAGCAAAGATACGGTGCTGTCATTATGGATGACAAAGTTCGATGCTATTTATCGTGGTCAAGATCAAGATCAAGAAACATCGAATCGACGTCTATCAAAAGCCAATTATCTTTCCACATCAGCCGAATTAATCATGACTAAAGAACAGTTATATGATATGTTTCAAAATGTTTTAAATATTAAAAAATTCGAACATCAGTAAGATAGTCGATTGGTTTGATTCGATTTCACTTCGTTTTCTTTTGTTTTTAGGATGATTTTTAATAGTGCTCAAGTAAGATAAACAGAACGAATGAGAATTTATATTGTTTTTATTTTAGTTGGATAATAATGATGAGCAAGCAGCAACTATTCGTCGTGAACTTGATGGTCGAATGAAACACTCAGAATCGTTACAACGAGTAGAATTTCTTCTCTTTTCTATTTGAATTCATGATAATTTTCTGCGTTTTTCTTCTTCAAAGCAACGTGGTTTAATGCCGAAATTTGTACATAAAGAAATGGAAACTTTATATGTCGATGAATTGAAAAAGAATATAAACGATCTCATGAGTAATCTCGAAAGTTTACCTGTACGTGGTGGTTCCGAACAAAAACCTTTAAGATCAAAACGTGGTGCTAGTCACAGTCGACATGCTAGTGGTGGTGGTAGTTCGTCGGGTTTACATTCGTCAAATAAATCCTTACATAACGATGGTAATTTCGATGATAACGAGCCTGGTCTATCGAAATTAGCATTCGTTCTTAATTTTAATGTTAATATAACATGTAAAGAAGTTCGAGGCTTGAAATCGATTCCAACCAATCGTATTGTTTATTGTACAATGGAAGTCGAAGGAGGAGAAAAATATCGTACGGAACATGCTGAAGCCGGGAAACCGGTTTGGGAATCTTTAGCTGAATTTCCGACGAATCAAATTCTTCCGATAATTAAAGTTAAATTATACATGGAAAATCCGGGTATATTGAGTTTAGATGATAATAAATTAGGCAAATTATCATTACAAATTGATCCGACGTTTAATAAGACCAATTGGTGGATCGATATGATTAAGACAAAAAATACAGTTACGGATGAATTGAAAGTTAAATTAGATATTCGAATGGAAAAACCACAGAATTTAAAAATGTGTGGGTATGTAATCAGTAAAACGAGAGAAAGAACGAGGATTTATGAATCTTTGTGATTTCAGTTGGTGCTATGCTCGAGGAAAGAATGTATGGAAAACATGGAAAAAACGATACTATGCACTTGTTCAGGTAGATAGAATTTCGATTCGAGTTTTATGTTTGATATTGAAATGAAATATTTGTAGGTTTCTCAATATTGTTTCGCTACGTGTAGTTATCGTGAGAAGAAATCAGAACCGACAGAAATGATGCCATTGGAAGGCTATACTGTCGATTATGCCGAACCGGATAATGGTAAAATCAAAACAAAGAAAATCTAGTCAATTAACTGAGTTCTTTGCGAATCTGTAGGATTGGTTATGCAAGATGCAAAATATTTTTTCAAAGCTGTACGAGAAGGTGATGTTGTTACATTTGCAACGAACGAAGAAAATGAACGGCATGGTTGGGTACAAGCACTGTATCGTGCAACAGGTCAATCGCATAAGCCAACACCACCTATAACAGCAACGAATAAATCATCTCAAGGAGCGAATGCACCGGGACAAAAAGATCAACTTGGTAGGAGAGAAAATTTGTTTCCGAAATGAATCTGTATTTTTTGAATTTTCCGATTGAAAAATAGATGCTGATCGAACAAAAACCAGTGGATTCGATGAATATATTCAAAGTGATCCCTGTAAATTTGATCATCATGATTTATTTAAATTATTACAAACAGCGACATTGGATTTTCGATTGAATGATCCTTATTGTTCATTGGTAAGACTCTGTCATTAATAAACAAAAACATCAAAATTATTTTTCAGGGCTGGCTAAGTCCGGGACAAAGCTACGTTCTCGAAGGTAAACTTTCTTTTTTCGTTCAAATAAAAATTTCGAATAAATTCTCCATTTCTCTGTAGAATATTGTTCACGTTATGGTGTTCGTGGTTGTTTAAGACATCTGTACTATCTAAGCGATTTACTCGACCGAGCCGAACAAGGATTTATGATTGATCCTCAATTACTTCATTACAGTTATGTTTTTTGTGCTTCACATGTCTCAGGAAATCGGTAGGATTGATTTGACATTCGATTTATTAATTAATTGATCGATCGATTTTGTAGACCAGATAATAGTATAACGACAATAACTATGGAAGAAAAAGATCGTTTTGCTGAAATCAAAGAACGTCTAAGGCAATTTCTCGAAAATCAAGTGACAAATTTTCGGTTTGCATTTCCATTTGGTCGACCTGAAGGTGCATTAAAAGCAACACTAAGTCTCCTCGAACGTGTTCTTGCCAAAGATCTAATTACTCCATTATCTCGCGAAGAAATTCGTTATTTCATTCGTAAATGTCTCGAGAATGCTGCCTATACAAACTATACTCGAGTATCCGATCAAGCCAAGATCGAAGGTGAACGTGAAGCACAACAACACAATGATAACGGTAATTGCATGCAACTCGATTTGAATAACAAAAACTGAGCGTTCGTTTTTTTTTTGTTCAGAAACATTTTATAACGATGAATCACCTCGAAAGAAAATCGACGATTTAATTCATCTCGCTGAATTGTGTATCGAACTTCTACAACAAGATTCCGAACATTATCAAGAAGCATTTCAACAATATAGTGATCTTTTAATTGAACATGAAGAAATCTTTTGGTCACTATTCGCTGTCGATATGGAACATGTTATCGATCAACAACCGATTGAAAGTTGGGATTCATTTCCTCTTTTTCAATTGCTCAATGATTATTTACGTGTTCATGGTAAATCAAATTCGAATTTGAATGATCATTTTTGGTAAAACTTTGCTTTAGATTCACTATCAAACGGACGATTTCATCAGCAATTACGTGATACATTTGCACCATTAGTGATTCGATATGTTGATCTAATGGAATCGTGCATTGCCCAATCGATTCATAAAGGTTTCGAGAAAGAAAATTGGAAAGCTCGAACACGTGCTTGTGCAACAAGCGAAGACATGCTTTGGAAACTCGATGCTTTGCAATGTTTTATTCGAGATCTACATTGGGTACGAAGATCATCTTTGAATTCGTCTTTCGAATTTGTTCGTTTTTAGCCCGATGAAATGTTCGGTGAACATTTGGAAAAACGTTTGAAACAAATGGCATCGGACATGATCGAAGCATGTGGCAAACGTGTCGGTCGACATTTCGAAGTTTGGATAAAGAAAGGCGGTCTCATCGGTGGTACAAGTTCAGATTATCTACTTCCATCCGAATGTTGTGTCATGGTTAATGTTATTCTCGATTGTAAAACTCAAGTAAACAACTTTCTCGAGATTAAACAAACAGAAAATTTCGATTTTCGTTTTTTTTTTGTCAAGGCTTTGAAATTATGTCAACTACATACTGGTGATCTTCATCAATATCATACGCGTATTGATGAATATTTAGAACGAATTCTAAGTGATATGTCAAGAGCATTGATACAGAAATTAGTTAGTGTCTTAGATTCTGTACTGAAGAAACTATCACGATATGATGAAGGATCGTTTTTTGCTCAAATACTTTCGTTAGCTGTAAGCAATCGGATTTGTTTGCATTGAAAATAGGATCTTGTTTGTTTCGTCTAGAAACCGATTAATGAAGATGGGCAAGCATATGTCTCATGTGTAAATGCAAATTTAGAACAATTAAGACAGAAGATTAGTGATGAAATTTTTACATTGAACATTTTCGAAGTATGTTCGAATTGAAAAACTACGAAAAATATATGTGTTGAAAATAGGAATGGTATCGACAGCAAACATTTTTCATTTCGAAATGGTTGAATGAACGAACAGAAATCAGTCTTCATCCGTATCAACTCGCTTGTTTAATGTTAATTGTTAAAGTAAACATTGATTTTCTCTCATCGATCAATATAAAAAAAAATCACGTTCTGATTTTTAAATAGAAAACTCACGGAAGTTTCGAACTGCAAGGTGTACAAGAGAAAGATCTCAATTCTCAAGCGTATTTAAATATTATGCAAAGAATACATGTAAAGACCGACTCGAAATTTATCTTTTTCGATTCGAATTTGCTTTTTTTGTTCTAGTTCGAAGAAACAGCCAATGCTGTGAAATAAAATTCTTCGTTCTATCTGAAAGGAAAACATTCGTCATCCGGTGGTTATCCGAACTGATCTCGAAAATCCCGAATTTATTTCAAAATTTTGTGCAATTATCTTTGTGTGCGTGTTTGTTTTTCTGTTTTTTTTTGTTCTGCAAAGTGATCCTCTTTGTATAGCTTGTCATTAAAACAAAATTTATTCAATTAACACTTCTTTTTGTTTTTGTGTACCTTCTTCTTTGTATACGCCTGTTATCGTTATTATTCCATTACAAGTTTTTTTTTGTTTTTGTGGGGAAAGGAAATACGATTGAGAAAAAAACAAAACATAAGTATTGCCTATGCAAAATAAAATTTCAGTACGAATGATTTTCATTTGTTGTGAATATATTGCGAAGAAAGACGAGACGACTGTTGAAATGTTTACTTAACACGACTAAATCGCCTCGAGACATTTTCTTATCAAGTGGATTTAACAGCAATTCAGTGAATTACTAAACAGGCAACACATATGTTCAATTCAAAATAATCTTGATATTTTTATTTGTTTGTTTTTTATTATATAAAACTGCATACTCGAGTCATCTATCGTTTGTTTAACAAGTTCATCAGTTGTCAAAGAAACAGACTTTTCTCTTTCTTTCTAGTTAAATGTCTCAATGTTTGTTTCTCTGTCTCTCGCTCACGCACGTACACACATTCATTCATTCATTTCTATTGTTTGTAAACGAAGAAGAAGCCGCGCTTGAATGGATAAAACCTATCAACCAATTCTTCCGACTTCGAATCGAATTCTTCAGAAAAAATGGGACGACAAATATTATGCCGAACATCGCCTACTCGTAATCGAATCACATCGTAGTTGACTTTGTTTTTATCCTCGGGTTTTCTAGGTACGTGATGCTCGAGCAAGTATTGATACACGTCCGCCTAAGACCTATATGCACATGCATATGAAACTAAAAAAACTGCAAGTTAGTTTTTATTGATTCGAATGTAAAGAAGAGAAAAATAAATTGTTTTTTCTTTTGCGTAGTTAGAAGAAGAACGTGCTGCAACAATTGAACGTGATAATCGGATTTTATTGCAGAAAATGTCGCAGATTATGCGAACAACAGGAAATGTGGATAATCGAAATGAATACGAGCCAAAGAGGTTTCAAAAAACAACAACAATAGGATTGAAATGAATTGTTTTGTTTCTTCTATTGGATTAGTCTTAATCATGAAAAACGTCGAAAAGAAATGCTTCGTGTATCGAAAGATAATGCTACGTTAGCCAAACGAATTAATGAGCTTAAAAGTGAGAATTCAAGAACTAGTTGGACACAAAATCCAATGCAATCCGAGAATAGTCCAAAATATGAAACTAATGCTCATGTTTCGTCAAAAGTTCGACATTGAAAACTCTCGAAAGATTGTTTTATTTTTCAATATTTTCATTTTCAGACTCATAATCGACAAAAAGCTCAACCGAAACGTTCGGGAAGTGTTCCATCTACTGATAAAACAAGTTTATATACATAATTTGCTGTCTATGTAATTAAAAAAAACGGAAACTCGCTCGTTCGCTCGTGTCTTTTTCTCGTTTTTTTTAAATTTACAATAAAATTAGTTTCTAAGCAGTCTGTATTTAGTGACATCTTACAAATGAATTTAAAGAGAAAATTTTCTAATTGAAAAAAAAACGTTCGTTTTTTATGGAGCGTCGATTTTTTTTAAAAGGACAAAAAATTCTTTTGTAAATAAATATCTTGTTGTTACATCGATAGATGTCAGTTGACGCTCAAAAAGAAAAATATTTTGTTTTCTTGTTGTTATTGTTGTATACTTGAAAATGACATGAGTCATTCGAGTTTTTCTTGAGACAATTGTGATTATCGTTATTTTCTAGAGAATTTCAATCATTAGAAAAGAGAATGAACTCGTCAGAACCACAGGCATATGGAGCTGGTCGAACCGGATCTGCTTTCGATCCGATTGAATTCGTCAAGCGACCGCAAGTCATTTTAAGAGCTGTCGCTTGGGTAAGAACTTAACTTTGCAAGTTCGATTGAAGTGAAATTTGTATTCGAATAGATTTTTGCAATCATTGTGTTTGCATCTATTGCTCAAGAAGGTTACGTCGAAGATGTTTGCCGTTATAACGATTCCAATGCTTGCGGTTACGGTGTTGGCATAGGTGTGATTGCATTTCTTTTAACCATGGCGTTTACAGGTCTTGATGTTTATTTTCCGAATATTTCGAATGTTAAACAGCGAAAAATGGTCGTTGTTGCTGAATTAATCTCATCAGGTAGATAGGAGAAGAAAATATTCTGAAAAAGAAAATTGCTTTGTTGGTTAGCCGCTCTGGTTTTCTTGTGGTTTATTGGATTTTGTTACATGACTGATCAATGGAGACAAGAAAAAGAAAAGGATAAAGAAGGATGGAATGGTCGAAATAGTGTCCAAGCTGCAATAGCATTCGCCTTTTTTTCGATTCTAGTCTGGGTAAATATTTTGATGGAGCTTTTTGAAACAACAAAAACCTAATTCTGTTCGTTTTTTTTTGTTTCCACTTTCAGGCCGCTTTAGCTTATTTCGCATTTAATCGTTACCGCGAAGGTGTTTCGAATTTGTTCAGTTCGGGTTACGAAGATCATTCCTCAGGTGGTGGACAAACTTACGGCGGTTATCCATCGGCCGGTGGCGTTGGCAGTTTCTCCGAACCGCCATTTACTTCAACTCAACAAGCACAAACCAATTATCAAATACCTACATATTAAATGATATCTATTTCGTGTCTGTCTCCCTACTCGTTAGATATAGAAGTGTCTTCTTCGTCTCATGCATTTCACAGTATCACTTTGCAATCTCACTGAATCTCGTTCCAATTAAGTAAAGATATTTAATCAAAAGAAAAAAACACACTCGGCTTTTCGTCAGATGAGTGTTCGAATGAAAAAAAAAAACTCATAAAACTTCGTCTTCTTCCTTGCGCCTCGATCCTTTCGATGTTTTCTATTGTCAAAATTAGTTCTGTTTTCTTCAATTTCTACGTGTTGTTCTTGTATTTTATTCAACAATAATTTAAGTCAAACCTTCCGTATTTATATCGTTCCGTTCATCTTCTTTTTCTATGTTGTTTATTTGTCAAATATTAAAAAAATATATATTATACATACATGGCTTTACAAAGATAATTTTCTTCTTGTCTTATTCTGAATAACAATTAAGGAAACGAGGCTCAAGGACGACAATCGATGACTAGTGACCTCTTGCCTGAAAGATTGAGTGGCAGCGAATGATGGATGACTCATGGCTCTAGATGAACTCTACTATTTGCTAGTTATATATATATATATAAATATACTTTTTGACGTACGATAAGTGTATGTAGTTACTCGAATTAATCGAAGTTGTAATTTGTTACATCATACAGGTGAAGAGAATGAAAATGAAAAGATATTGAAACTCGCGTATTACCTTGATGACAAATATTGTTCTTTTTTCCTTGACAAGTAGAAAGAGCGTTTCGTAGGTGAATGTATATTGATGAATATCGAAAAACAAAGACGAGAATCTAAATGTTATATTTCTATTTCGTGTTTTTTTCCTCGATAATGTCAACATGTTGTCAGTTAGGTAAAACGACGACAAAGAAGAAGAAAAAAAAACGAAAAGACATCGTCGACAAAGAATGTATTGGGTAGGATGATTTTTCTTCATCGAAAAACGAGAGAAGAACAAAAAAAATGAGAAAGAGTTGTACATCTTTCGACTCGGTTTTCGTTTCATTATTAAAGAGTCACTTGAAATTCACACATCCAACAACGAAAGAAAAAGGCGAAAAATCTAATTTGATTTTATTTTGCTTTTCTTTTAGATGGCTGAGGCTGATGATAACAACAACAACAACGACGAGGAACATATGGAGTCTCATCCGTTTTTCGTCCAAGCCGAATGTGAGACACGTGTGATTGGAATTGTAGTTTTTGATTGATGTTTTGTTTTGTCTAGTTCCGTTTGTATTCATTCCGACGACAGGTTTCACATTTACAAACGATCAAATCGACGACGATGTTGTTGTTGATAATCAAACAGCAACCGACGACAAAGAAGAAGAAGGAGAAAACGAAGGTTTGCAAATGAAAACAGACGCGAGAGAAAAGAAAAATATTTTTCTTCTCTTTAAGAAACGATCGATGACGAAGTCGAGCCAACAGAAGAGAATAATGATCTTCGAATTAGCCAACCTAAATATAGTCAATTATTGAAAGACCTTGATTTCAGTCAAGCAAGAATGGTATGTGTGTCTCGCAAGTTCTTCGATCTTTAAATTTTTTTTCTTTGCTTGTCAAGGTCGATGTAACGAATCTCCTTGTCGATGAAATTACGACGTCAAATGAAAACGAAAGCATTCCGAAGGTGAATTCTGTCGATGATCAATCGCAGAATCTGCCATCGACATCAACAGATGATGATGATAATCAAGAGGCTCTATCAGATGCTGCTAATGAAGTACAAAATGATCTGAATAATCTCGCTGATGTCCTTCTTCAAGCCTCACAAATGCCGACTGATGTCAATCGGATTCACGACACACAGAAAACGAAATCAACCGAAGAAGATGACGATACAAGCAAACAAGCCACACAAAATTATGATTTACACGATAATGAGCAACCAGTTCGTAGACGTTTTCTTGTTTTTTCTTGTTTTTATTAATCTCGAATTGATTTTTCTCAAGGAAATGACCTCGACAACAAAGAATAATAATAATAAAAGTCTTCGTTTCTCAGCGGACACAGAAAATTTATCATCAATTCCGCGTTTAAATCCAGCCAATCAAGACGAACAAGTCATCACTTGGGATGAATTACTCAATGGTGCTGCTGCTGATCAACAACCAGCAACTCAAGTCACTCCTGTGAAAGTTTCATCACCAAAACAAAAACATTCTCAACGAACCCGATCAACATCCTCGTCATCGGATGATTATTCATCTCGAAAACCACAATCAATCGACGAAGACAAATCCTGTACAACAGCCAGTGACATTCTCATTCGACGTTTGTCGAATGACAATCTCAAAAAACCTCAAACACAAAGCAAAGAAACAAACGTACGACTCAAATTTCCATCTCGATCGAATCTGCATGCGTTTCGTTTTTAGGATACATGGTTATCGATGCTCGATAAACTCGAACGTGAACATAAAAAACGTTTAGAAAAACAACAACAACAATACGAAGAATACATGCAAACGCTCGAAGAAAAAATGAAACAACGTCTCGACGATTATCTCAACTCAACAAACAGGTTTTTCTATCCACGAAATATTCGATTATCAACACGAACTTTCGTTTTATTTTTTTCAGTTTAAACGACTCGAAAACCGACGCATTTACTACTCGTCCGAGCGCATATCATCACTATCGACCGTTAGCTAAAGATGTTGACAAGCAACGTCCGACAACATTCAACTCGAGTCTATCTCGTTCACAATCTCGCGAAGATATTTCCACGTAAGTAATCGAATACGTTTTTAATTAAATCAATTTGCAAGGTTGTTTTGCGTGCCTATCGAATAACTTTCGATCCAACGAAAGAGAGAAGAAAAAATTTCGTTTTTTTTTTGTTCTTTTACTCTTCAGTCTGCGAACAGAACTGACAGCTAAACATGCCAAGCATATATCAGATTTGAAAAGTTATTATGAAGATGAAATTGAAGAATTAAAAAAACAATTAAATCGACCACGAATGGGGTAAACAGAGTGCAGCATTTGTTTTCATTCAAAAGCAACATTCGTCTGCATAGATCACAACCGAGCAGTTCAACTCGACAGTCCATCGAGACAATCGAACGAATCAACAACGAAAACATTCGATTGCACGATGAAATCAAAGAGCTTCGACGATCATTCGTAAGAAAAGCGAGATTTTAAAATAAAACACTTGAGATAATCGATTCTGGTTTGATTAGAAACTAGCTGAGGACGAGAATCGAACATTAAAGCGACAAATTGATGAGCTGAAAGATCAAATCAATCGAAAGGACATCGATTTGAAAAATTATTATCGAAAATTAACCGATATCGAACAGCAATTCAACGCCGTGCAAGCAGTACGTTGTCGTATTTTTTCGAAAATAAATAAAAAAAATTTTGTTTTTTGCTAGACAAAAGAAAGACAAGATGAGAAATTTCGACATGCTGATCGACAAGCAATTCTCTATCGCGAAGAAAATGAGAAATTAACCGGCGAACTAAATTTAACTCGAGTAGAGAAAAAAAACAAAACACGAAATTTTCTTTATGAGAACAAATTTGATTTCGTCTAGGAACGACTTCTTCGTCTCGAAGAACGTTATCGAGAATTAGAAACCGAGAATAAAACTCATCGTTCACAAATTTTTAATTCAAACAATCCCGAACGGTAGCAAATTTCGAAAACAAACGCAAATCTCATCGAACTTCGAGTTTAGATTAACTGACGAGATGAAATTAAACTCAACCATGGCATTAAACATGCCGACATCGAGAGAATACGGTCGATTTACATTGACAACATCGAAATATTCGTCAACATCATCGCCGAGAGATACCAACTATGGTAAGCTGATAAACAAATCGAAATATGCAAATGATCTAATTGAATTCATAGGTGCTGATGATTTGTTTCAACAGAATACGTCGCCTCGACCTTTGACTAAAATTACTGAATACATCAATGAAAGACCTTCATTTCCGCAAGCCTACGTCCCACCATCGTCGAGTATGACATTAACATTTATCACTCGGCTTTCATTTCGTTCGTTTTTTATGATATTCAGGAGCAACTCAATCACGTCTCGATTTCATTGATAATCATATCAAACAAAGTGAACAATTAGAAGAGAAATTCGATGATTTACTAAAGAAAAAACGTGATCTCGAATCGCGTATCAACCGCATTCCGACACGAGGCCTAACGAGTACAGATCGACAGTTGCTCGAAGTGCTCGAACGTGAAATGGAACGTGTCGATCATCAGATCTCGAGTGTCAAGCTCGAACTACGAAAAATGAACATTCTACGAACAACACACTAATACATTCCACTTTCTGCTTATGCCGTCCACGGGCTCGTGCTTTTCTTTTTTTTTGTAGATTTTTCTTTCTCTTTAAAATTAAATCGTGAATCGATATTTGTTATTATTATTATTTTTTCTCTGGAAAAAAAACCGTCATTAGCTAATTTGTGTTTCTTTTTTTCCTTGTAGACGTTTCATGGCGTTGACAACGACTCTTTGGAATTTGCCTGAAGTTCATCAGATAGACAATGAATTCTTTCGACCACACGAGAAAAAACAATTGCAAAATGCGTATAAAAACTTTTTGGTTAACACAAACGCGTATTCGTTCGATATCGATGAAGAAGAAAACGCTCAACTGATTCTACAATCGAAAATTCAGTTATTTAAATTGTTCATTCGAACACAACCTGTTAATATCAGAAATTTCGGGTAGAAAATCTTGTTTTTCGTTGTAGTTGTTGAAAGTTTTAAGCTCATTTTCTAGTCAATTTCAACAACAACACGAACGTGTCTTTGTCGAACGTTTATTTTATCTCGTTTTGAATAATGTCGAACTAACTAATTTCTCAACATTTAATATCAATTCAATAAATCATATTAGTTACGAATTAGAAAAATATCAACGTACAACAAATAAAATCATCTCGAATAGTAATAAATTAAATACAATTATACAATTCGTTCTTTCCTTCTCAACATCAACTGTGCCGACATTTCAATTGAACAATCTGTTCTATTTATTACTTCACGATATGAACGATTTTTCAGGCAAAATTATCGATCGAGTTGCTGAACTATTACGTGCCTATCATTCGATGACATACGGTCATTCGATAAGCAAACAATATCTCATTGCAACAGTTGGTTTTCTGTTTTTTTCTCTCTCTTTTCAATCGAATTCTCAAATCTTAATTTAGATCGATCATGCAATTAGTACCGCTAACTACGCCAATCCCGTGATTTATCCGTTATACGAACATTTTCTTAATTCATCATTTGTTTACAAAGGACCATTTGTAATTACATCATCGATTAGTTCATCGAAGTTAACCACACGTATTTCACTGCAAACAATTATTCAGAATCTCGCGTTGATGCTGTTGGGTTTAACAATCGATGATTTCGAATACGAAGATCATTTTCTCGGCATAACATCGGAACAATGTTATCATATCCGATTGACTGTTCGTCGTTTGACTTATATTCTTAAGAAATATCAATATTTTATCGAATATCCACTCGATCATATCGACAAACAAATTGTTATTTATTTGATAAAATCTGTTTTAATTTACGAGAAAACTTACGACACATTGAAACGTTTGTTAGACGTGTTTATGTTCACTATTCAAGGATATTCACAATCGAAAGTCAAACGTCTTCTGTATGATTTATTAATTAATTGTTCGTTTGAACTCTATGCTATTGAAACGGTTCGATATTTTCTCGAATTGAATCATATCGATGATGAACATTCGTCTCGACAGACGGATTCTTGGCTGACTGACGATCAAATTCGATTGATTACACATAAATTCTATTCGAATCGAATCTATTCAGAAATTTTCATACCGTTGATCAATGGCGATTGCCACCAAGAACGAAGTATTGATGATCTACTGAATTATTTGGACAGTATCCCGTTTGAAGAAGATCAAGTCATAGATGTGCAAGATATAAAAACAAAATTGACGTTATTTTCTTGAATCGACAGACAGAATTTTATTTTTTTTTAATGTGATTAAGCAACTACTCAGGGCTTTGTTGTATTTTAGTAGGCAGATGCGAATGTTTTCAATAAATTTATCGATTTATTTTAAAAAAATCTTCGGTTATTTTTTTCGATTGCACATGAATGACGTTCGATGATAGTAGTTTTGTCTTACACCTTTACGCATACTCTTCATACCTGTAAATCAAATTTTTTCGCTTTTCATCAATAATAATACACAAAACCGAGCACGCGTTTACATTCTTTCTGCTCATTTTTCGCTTATGATTACGATCAAAAAATCGTACAGATATTTATGTTTACGTATTTTTTTATCTGATTAATATAAATCATGACAAAATCGAGATTCTTCACATAATTCGACCGTTATCCATGCCTACGTTGGAAAGAATTCCATGGCGTCAGAATTAAATGTTGTTTTTGTTGTTGACTTTTTCTCGTTCGATGAAACCTCATGAGTCATTGAGTAGACTAGATACTTCTCTGTGCGAGTTGACCAACAAAACACAAGAGACACGTCTACAATAACGATCACAAAAACGAAACATAACGCACCAATTTTAGCGTCGTAGAAAAGAGAAAAAATAGGGGGGCTGAAGAGAACGTGACACGCTGTTAACGGAAAAAAAACTACGCGATGAAGTAAGAAAAGAAAGAAAAATATAAGGGCAAAGGGAAGAAAGAGAAAACCATTGCATCACATGAGCCGAGAAGCCAACTATTTCATTCATGATCACGCGGTACTACAACGGCTAGAATCGTCGTAGTTCGAACGATCACAAGACTCGAAACACCCGATCTTCTAATTTTCTGACAAGATAAGCTTCGAAAGGCAACACTTTTCTCCTGAATATTATTTTTGACATCAAAAATAGAATAGTCATATGTTGGAAATTGAGTAGAGGAATTCACGAAACTTCCTTTCTCTTCGATTTACATAACAAATGTGTACGAAACGTCGAGAAAATATTTTCTTCCTTTTCCTCTCTCTTTCTCGCTCTCTCTCTCTCTCTCTTCGATGTGTCATGCTTGTTGTTTTTTTCTCCGTGCTATTTTATGACGCAGAAAATTTCATTAAGTTCTTTCAAGTTTATTTCTACATTTTTTTAGGTCGAAAAAAAAAGAATACTGACCGTGAAATATATTCATTTTATTTTCTTGTAAATAAATAAATCAATCGACAAACAAATTCTCTGTACATATCGTATATATATATATTTCGTTGTAAATACGTCTATGGCTTATGAACGACGACGTTTATCAACTGAAAGTGATAAATCATCGGCAAGTACGGAATCACTCAACAAGAAAAAATCAGCAATTAAACAAACTTTAACAATGAGCTCGCCAGCGGACATTTTATTAGCACGAACAAAAAATTCATTTATCGATTTAAATCCTTATTTTCAATGCTCCTCATTGCCAAGGTAAACACGAGTTTTCTTAGTCGAAAACAGAATTCGATTTCTATTGTTTGAATTAGTCATTGGAGAAAAAATAAATCTTTGAAATTTATTCTACGTGCAAAGAATCAAATCGAAATCAAAGCAAATACTCGTGTTCTTATCCTTGCAGGCAATGATTACAATCCAAGTGCGATTTTAAAGAATAATATTAGTTGGTTTCGGGGAGGACAAGCAGAATTCAATGATCTAAGATTTCTGGGAGCTAGTGGACGAGGTTTGTGTTTGACAATTTTCTCGTTCAAAATTGAACTTTTCGTTTGACAGGAAAAAAATTTACATTGAGTATAATTATTGAAACCACACCACCACAACAGTGCACTTATCGTCGTGCGATAAAAATTACCGTCGATGGTCCGAGAAAAAAACGTGAGATGAGTAAGTTACTTAATAAACCATGAGTCATGATGATTAGTTTCTTTTTTTTTGTGTGTGTGTGTAAAGAACCTAAGTCAGATGTCAATGATATGCATGCAGATGAATCAAATTTCGATGCCGATTCGGATAATGAAACGAAAACAACGGATCTATCGACGAAACCATTCGTACCAACAGGTTCGTTCGTTGTTTTTCGAATGTCAAGCGAAGAAAAACGATCTTTCTAGCTTCATCCGGTTTATTACTTCTCGCTGCAGCTGCCGAACAGAAACGCAAAGATGAAGAAGGTAAATCGAATTGATTTCCTTCGATAAACATTTCGTTTTGTTTTTTTTAAATATTCAAGATGAACCAATGCAACAATCAACACCAATGCCAATCAATTGTCTCTCACCATCGTCTTTACTTGCTTCACAATTTTCTCAATCGATTGTTTTCTCTCCGCCATCGTCCGACGATCGACTATCCTCTCATCGTCATCACGTCTTTCTTCCTAATCAAGCAACAAATTCAGCCACGAATCTACTCTTAAGTCTAACAGCATCACAAAATCGCTTCGATTACTATCATCCTCAACAACGTCGCGATTCGCCTGCACTGGTTACGACACCGACGACACCTTCGCCTTCGAGTACATCGTCCAATTCACACGTGCTTTGCCGATAAATGTCAAACGGTGCGTTTTTATTCTGTACATAAATCTACCGAATTTAATTCTATTTTCAACCCCGAATTTTGAAAACAATTGATCGCGAATATCGATTGTATATATTCATTCTTTCTGTTGTTGTGTCTTGAAAAGTAACTTGTTAATTACGAAACGCTATGCGTGAGAACAGAAAACATTTGTGTGTGTGCGTATTTTATTGTACGAGTGGGTGGCAACAAGCTAGTCTGTAAAATATATTCGTTATTTCTTTTTCTTTTTGTTATTGTAAATTTCGAATTGAGATATGAGTCAGATCGCTTTTAATTGTTTTCTTCGGGTACCTTTTGTTTGTTCTATTTTACGTCTTTCGTGCAATAATACTGTTCTTTTTTTTTGCTTTGTAAACCCTCGAGAGCATTTTGGCGTATTCGGTGAGACGTGTACATTTTTGAAAAACAAAAGTAACGAACGAGACCTGCGTTCCATACTGATTGAATTTACATCCCGGTTTTTTTCTTCTTCTTCTTTTAAATCAAACAATCAAGGGCTTTCGCTAAAACCCAAATTTTATATATATATATTTTTTTTCTTTTCTTCGTTTGTATATTTTCATGTAAAGTGTTGTTTGTGAATCTCATCCGATTTGTTTGTGATGTGATGTTATACGAAAAGTGACACAATTGATATAATATTCGAAGAAAAATAAAGTTTTTCTTGTTTCTTTCTATTTGATAAACTAGAATTTCTTAGATAACCTCGATTAGAGACGAGAACAAACAAAAAAAAAACACAAACGAAAAATGAATGCATATAAACAACATTTTCTTCGTTTGGCTATTTATAATCGATGGGCCTATCGACAACTTTATGACAAATTAGATGAATGTATCACCGATGAAAACTATCGTGCTGATAGCGGACTTTTCTTTCGATCGATTCACGGGACATTGGTTCATTTACTTCTATCGAGTAAACTTTGGTTTGCTCGGCTAACAGCATCGTTATCAAATCCTTTAAATGACGAGAAATATCCGCATGAAATTAATTCTTATTGGTCTCGGTCGTCTGAAGATTGGGAAACGGCTATCAGCGATAGAAAAGAACTTAAAACAGAGATTATGAATGAATGTGATCGATGGATAAGTTACGTTAAAGAATTAGATGAAGATAGTTTGATGAATGAAGGCACAGCAACCTATATCGATATGCAAAAAACTCAACAGACACGATCACGTGCCGAAGCATTAGATCATATTTTCAATCATAATACTCATCATCGCGGACAAATAACTGCAGCTATGACGAAATATGGAGGACGAGCAGCTGCACCAGTGATCGATTTATCCCTGATGCCGAAAGATGAATATGATTAGCCTGTTGTTTTTTATTTTTTATTTTTTAATAAACAGAACAACCGAATCATTTCGATTAGTCATTTGTTGAAGAAAGTTGTGTTTCATATCCGTATTGAGTTAGTTGTTGCATGTCATATCTACTGATTTCAAAATCGAATACTCGTAGATTTTCTCTGAGACGTGCTGGATGATTTGTTTTTGGTATTGGAATGAAATTATTCTGCAGTGACCAACGAATTAGAATTTGTGCGGGTGTACGTCGATATTTTCGAGCGAGTTGAAGAACAAATGGATCGTCTAACGCAGCACCACGTGCTAACGGCGAATACGCCATTAAATTGATTCCAAAACGACGACAATATTTAACAATATCACGTTGTTGACAAAACGGATGCAGTTCAATTTGATTAACTGCTGGCAATGGACGACCTGTTCGTCGTATAGATTCAAGATGTTGAACATCGAAATTACTGACACCAACTGAACGAATTCGACCTCGGGATCGAAGTTCAAGTAGAGTGTCATATGCTTCGAGAACATGACCACCGCGTGGTGCATGAATCAAATACAGATCGACATAATCAATCATCAGACGATGAAGACTCTGATGAAATGAATGTAAAACTTGCGAACGACCATTGGCTGTTGTGTACAGTTTAGTTGTTATAAAAAATTGATCACGCGGAATACGAGATGCTTTGAGTGCATAACCTGTTTCATGTTCATTTTCATACAATTGAGCTGTATCAAAGAGACGATAGCCTTCATTGACAGCTATTCGGATTAAACGAACCGACCAAGAACTTGCATCTACTTCATAAAGACCTAGACCAATTCTTGGCATTCGATTACCATCATTGAGTTGTATCATATTCGAATAGGAAAACGTATCTACCTTCTAGTAACTTCGCACTCCTTATATTCTACACTTATTAAACAACAACAAACTAGATACATATCAATTAATTAACAATATAGCGTCGTTACTATTCGACTTTCATTATGTCAACTACGAATTCAATATAAATTCTTCTCGCTCGCGACAAATGTTTGATTGGTTGGTGAATATGAGTAAAATTTGTGTCGGTAGATATCACTACTATGACTGTTGTTGTTGCAAATACATAGACAACTTGAAATCGATGAAAAAACAAGAAAAAGAGTGTCGGAGACGACGCATTTTTGCGGAGGATAGATTTTGGTAGCCATATTGTACGTGTTGAAATCGAGTGCTTTTTGTCTGTTCGATACTTGAGTGCGCTCTACGACTTCGGAATCATCATCATCATCTTCCTCACCAACAACAACAATTAGAAACTAAGTAAAAACGAAACGAAATTCTTTTTTTGAAAATTGAATTTTTTTTTCAATTTTCTCGTTCTAGTTCGTCGTATATTTACATAGCGCAATGGCAGCGGTAAATGTCCTTGGAAAAAAGATTTTCGGAGAAACTAATTCGGTTTTTCGTCATTTTTTAGAATGATAAACAAAAATTAAGCTTTATCGAAAATTTCGCCCTCAGTGGTGTTGCCGCTGTTGTTTCAAAAACAGCTGCTGCTCCCATCGAACGAGTTAAATTGCTCGTCCAAAATCAAGGTGAAATGCTTAAACAAGGCACAATCAGCAAACCATACAACGGTGTCATCGATTGTACCGTTCAAACATTCAGAAGCGAAGGTCTCCTTCCATTCTGGCGAGGCAATTTAGCTAACTGCATCCGATATTTCCCCACCCAAGTACGTTGCCGTTGTTGTTGTTTTTCTTCTCTTGACTTTGGCGTTTTTTTGTTTTCTAGGCGTTGAACTTTGCCTTCAAAGATAAAATCAAAGCAATGTTCAAACAAAACAAAAACGATCCATACATGGTCAACTTCGGTAAAAATATTGCTAGCGGTGGTGTTGCCGGTGCATTATCATTATGCTTCGTCTATTCACTCGATTATGCTCGAACACGTTTAGCTAATGATGTTAAAAGTACAAAGAAAGGTGGTGGTGAACGTAAATACAATGGTCTCGTCGATGTCTACAGAAAAACAATGGCTACCGATGGTATTGCTGGTCTCTATCGTGGTTTCGTTATTTCATGTGTTGGTATCATCATTTACCGTGGTTGTTACTTCGGTTTCTATGATACATTGAAACCAATCTTACTTGGTCCTGATGCCGGTATTGCCCTTTCCTTCTTACTTGGTTATGGTGTTACAGTCACATCAGGTCTTATTTCCTATCCAGTCGATACCATTCGACGACGTATGATGATGACATCAGGTCAAGCAGTTAAATACAACGGTTCATTGGATTGTATGTTCTCAATCATCCGTTCGGAAGGTGTTATGTCATTATTCAAAGGAGCTGGTGCCAATATTCTAAGAGGTATCGCCGGTGCTGGTGTCTTGGCTGGTTTCGATAAACTCGTTCAAGTTTACACCGGTATCAAAGTCGATACTAGCAGCAGCGGTTAGATCCAATAACAAATCACTTAGCAAACTGTCCTCTACTCTTTTCTGTCCGTTCATATCCTCACTATATTTTTTTTTTCGACCACTCTGAAAAAATGCAGACAACCGTAGATTTCTTATTTTTCTGGCTCTAGTACAATTTTGTTTTCTCTTTTTCTAATAAGGAGTAAATCCAACTGTAGCATCAGTGAATGTGTGCGCGTGTGTTTTCAATTCCGTTTCTTGTACTTTGTAACATCGAAATTAAGATAGAGAACAAGCAACAAAAAAAATAAGAAGACGATCCAGAATAAAAAATTTCGAAAAAAAAAACAAATGATAATGTCTTTTCTTTTTCTCTTTCTATTTTATCCTTCAGTCAAATGTTTGTTGAAGTTCAACATTGGTCAGGCGCTGGAAATCGTTTTGTGATAATTGATAATCGAAAGAAGATTTTCGATGAACAATTGAAAACGTTTGTGCCAAATCTGTGCCAACGAAAAACTTTGCCTCCTGCAGAAGGACTTCTTGTTTTACTTGATATTGACGCAGACAAATCGAGTTGTGTTTATGATTTCTACAATCCCGATGGTTCGACAGGAGTCATGTGCGGCAATGGGGCTCGTTGTGCTGTGAAATATGCTGTTGAACTCGACAAATTCGATCGAAATCTTATTCAATTAGTGCTAAACAATCGTGTTTATACAGCTAAAATTCTTGAGAATGACCATGTGGCGCTGAGTTTACCTTTGTATAAGGAATTGCGTTTGTTCGATACGTGGACATATGTCAATGTTGGCAGTCATCATGTTGTTCTCGATGCACGAGATTTTCTCGAATCGATTGATGAATTTCATCGATTCGATTTAGTCAAATTCGCTGAAGAGAAACTCGATTTCTATCGAGAACAAGTTGGTATTTCGTATTTAAATCTTAACTTTGCATATCCTATTGAGAATCAATCGACTATACATCTTCGTACGTATGAAAACGGTGTTTTCTACGAAACACAAGCTTGTGGAACAGGCGCTGTGAGCACGGCAATAACATTTTACACACGAAATGTGATTTCAAATTCAAAAATTGAATTAATTCCAACTAGTCAACGGCCTCTAGTCGTTCATTTACAAATCGGTAATGAAAACTCGAATATTCTCGGTATGATTTTAGAAGGCGATGCTCGACAAGACGCATCGGCAAGTCAATTCGATACCATTACGAGACAGTATCAATAACAATCTACGTGATCTTTGTGTTCTTTGATTCATGTGTGTAGGTGTTTTGACCTTTGGTTTGTTATCGTCAAAACAACGTCAATGATAAGCAGAAGAAAAAGAAACTTTGTTTTGTTTTTATTTTTCTGTTGATACGAGTTCATTTTTTTTTCTGTTTGAAAATAAAGATTTTGTCCTAATTCATCAACACGATGAATAACAAATAGAATTATATACACCGAAACTATTTAAATTCATTACAATCCGCTATGGTCACTGTTTTTGTGGTTGTACCACTTTTTGTTCCAGCGTCTTCGATCTTTTTTAATATTTCAAAACCTTCGATGATTTCACCGAATACGACCTAGATTTTCGAACAACAACATGTATACAATAACATTGTTTTCTTGCAAAAATAATAACCTACATGCTTATTATCGAGCCAATCGCATTTGACGAATGTAATAAAAAATTGCGAACCATTTGTATTTGAACCTGAATTTGCCATTGACAATTGACCAGCATGTGTATGTTTGAGAGTAAAATTTTCATCCTAAAACATAATTCTTTCAATTTTCAAAAATCTCTTTTCGTTTCTCTCCTCTTTTACTTTAAATGTTCGTCCATAAATTGACTTTCCTCCTGTACCATTGCCTTTCGTCATATCACCGCCTTGCGCCATGAATTCTTTGATAATTCGATGGAATGACGTATGTCGAAATCCGAAACCTTTCTCATGTGTACATAGACAACGGAAATTCTCGGCTGTCAACGGAACAATATCTGCATATAAAGTCATAACCAATCGTCCAGCTCGACTGCCATTGATTTCAATATCGAAATAGACTCGAGGATTGGCTGTTGATTTAATTCGTTTCGACAACGGTCGACCTGTATCAAAATCGATTTCATCGGCATCGACATTTTCTTTCGATGCACTGTCGTCGACTTTTTCCTTAGTTTCTCCATTATTCTCAGTTGATGATTCCGTACCAACGGTGTTCATCGATTCAGCGAGCCAAGTGTCTTCTGCCCAGACAGGTTTCGAACTGGTTTCTTTGAGTCGAACGGGTTTAGCGAGATTAACTCGAATAGCTCGGCCGAATAATTCCGAATCATTCATATTGTCGATAGCCGCAGCTGCATCTTCGGCTGTTTCGTATTCGATGAACGCAAAACCTCGATGTTTCTGCGTTTCGTAATCGATTGGAAATTGTATTTCGAAAATATCACCGAACGGTATGAAAGCTGCTTGAAGGACTTTCTCGTCGACTTCATCGGCTAAACTTCCGACATAGATCGTTCGTTTTGGATTTGCCATCTAGAAAATAGATTCACATCATCATCATCATCGTGCTTTTTGTTTTTAGAGTTTGCATAACAAAAGAAAAAGAAGAATTTTTTCGAATAGACTGTCTTTACATTATATACATAACACGTTTTCCCCTCTTATTTTGTACGTTGTTTTTTCCGTGAGAACTCATTGGCTTTCTCTTCACGCCACGTACAAATTTCATTGTAATCACACCATTGACATTTATACGCGTCTTCGATATCGACACCGTTTGGCTCGCGTGTGCCGAGCCAAAATGGTTCCGATCGGACAAGTAAATCTTGAAGATGTTGTTCATCACGAGAGAATTCCTTTCGATGTTTCCACGTTGGGTCCGATTGAAGAATATATTCGATAGCACCATCTGAACAAAATATCATTTTGTGCGAACAAGATTTTTTCGACTTTACCTGTTGTGATTGTTGGCACTTGAAATGCCAGTCGAGCAAGTAAATCGAACGCATTTTCTAATGTTTCAACATCTCCAAAACCTTGTTGAGTGTATTCACTTTGAACAGCATCGCACAAGACTGTTGCTGGCTGAAGATTATATCGTTCGAAGTAAAGTGATTTATTGACTTGTCCTTGAATTAATTCGTCTAATAATGTTCGATAGATATTCACTTGAATCTCGTGTGTATAAGTTTGTTGCGGTTTGGGCGGCGTTTTCGATGCACGAGTTTTGAATTCGACAACTTCTAATCGATTTGTTCGCGGATCGTAATTGATCTCATCAATTATCCCACGAAAATACAAATTTCCTCCATACATATTTCCAAAAATCTGCAACATAAATCCTCGAGAAAATCCTTCTCATTTCACTCGATCATCTTACAGGCATTTCTCGAGTGATGTATTTTTCATCTGGTTTATCCCATTTCAGTAAACCATTGATACCTTGAATCATATTTAATAGCCGAACGCCATAGGAATCCTCGCGTGTTTTACATTCAACTGAAACTTTCACTTGAATTTCTAATTCACGTTCTAAATGCAACGATGTACCACGTAACATATGTGGTTTATCATCGACTCGTTTGATCTCTCCTTCATCGTTGAGAACGAATGGATAGAGAAATTTGTAGATTAATTGTTGTTCACACCAGATTTGAGCAGATAGATCCGATACGGAGAGAACGCCACGGCGATATTTGAATAACGGATTATTTGGACGTTCTTTTTTCTTTTCTTGATTTTCCGGAGGAATATTTTCGAGATTTTCAGCAAATGCTATTAATTCATCATCATTGAAATCGTCTTTTATCACAGGAACGACAGGTTTATGTACGACAGATTCACCATTCGCAGTTGAAACTGAAAATTTCGTTCGAATTCAAGTTCATTCGGCTCATTGAAAGCATTTTACCTGTCAAATCTTGCTCAATTCCATCGATAATCGGTTTAGAAAATCTCGCTGGATCGAGTTCACTTGGCATAACCGATTCAAAAATCAACTGTCGTTCATGCATTCTTCTTCTTCTATTTTCTTTCTAAAACAACAAAATCATTATATTTTCGTTTCAGTTGTTTCTGTCTTCGAATAAGTTTTATTTTTTTCAGCAAAATATCCCAATAAGAACAACAACAACAACAGCACAGAAGAAGGAAAAAAAAGAAGAAACAATCAGTTTTTATTTCGATCTAATGCAGTCATTTAGATGTCTACAAAAAGAAAACAAAAATTCTTCTCTCGTCTTTGACTTTACAATATACACAACACGAGCACAAGTTAAAGAAAAAACAAACAAACAAAAGTAATTCACAAAGAAGAAACACAAAGACAGTCCAGATTGACATGTTGGTTAACCTTTTTGTTTCGAGCCGGGCGCGAATCGACCACCGGCACCACGGACACGATTCATTGCATGTCGATGACGAGATTCGTGAAGAAATTTACGCTAAAAATTTCGAAATTACCCAGTGAATTCGATTGCAAAACGTTTGACTAAACTTACTTTACGTTCTCGAGGAATTCGTCCTTCGGCTTCGAGTTTAGCTCGAGCTGCACGTCGTTTTAAAATTCGATTATACTGTTTAGCATTGACGTACAATGGTTCTTCTTCCGTTGGCTCCGATGTCACAGCTGGTTGACTCGTTTGTTGAGCTGCTGCCGGAGCAGATGTCTGCATTTGAACTGTTTGCAATTGACCGGTATTACCAGGCACCATCTGAACAACAAAAGAAAACGAGTGAACATGACTTTGTTTTCACGAGATTTTTTTGTTTTTACCATAATAACTTGACCGTTTTGGGATGACGGTTGCATTTTAGTTGGCGTAGCTAATTGAACGATTTGCTGACCGTTGCCACCGAGTTGAAGAGCGCCAGCTGGAATAGTTATCGTTTGAGGTTGTTGTGCTGTTTGAAGGTTACTTAATTGTAGAACTAAATCGTGTGAAAAACGGAATTAGAAAGATATGCTTTTGTTGAAGAGAAATTTTACTTTGTCCGCCGACTTGAACGTATTGAGTTTGTTGAGTTTGTTGTTGTTGTTCAGCGCTTTGCAGGATGATTAATTGTCCGTCGGCTGTTTGAAGAATTTGACCAGGAGTTGAATTTGATGTCGGTGAAGAATTGGATTTCAAAATAATCTATTTCAACAAAAATCATAACGAAAATAATCGACTTAATTTTGTTAGTTATTCACCTGTTGACCACCGAGACTCGTTCGTTGTTGCATCATATCATTATTATTAAGTACAATTACATTTCCTCCTGTTGTTGGCGATGCTGTTTGTTGAACAACCTAATCGATAAGAAATGCAAATTCGTCTGTTGTTTTCGTCTTGTTCGATCGACTTACTTGCAATCCTGAATCCATTTTTGCTCAACGGACTAGAACAAAGAAGAAGTTCGTTCATGGCAAAATCGATTTCTCAATTTTCTATCTTTAAATTAACTGGTGGCAATTTACCAACCAACCCAAAATTGATTGCTACTTACATTGGTCGTAAATGGTCCAACTAGAAGAAGATTTTCACTATTGGCAAATGATGAATGTTGACGAGAGAAGAAGAAAAAAAATGTGTATGCGCGAATGTCTATACGCGGGTGTAATTGGTCGACGATGTGACTGTATGCGTGTGTGTGCTGTCTGCGTGTTGTTTCTCTTTCTTCTTCTTCGTCGTCGTTTTTTTTCGTTCGTTCTCGTATGTCGACGACTGATTCGCGCGTGAGATGGCAGTGTATTTTCGTTTAACTCGACGGAAAAACATCGACAACAATAGCAGTCGGTCAAACACGAACAAGAAAAGAAAATTTTTCTTTTTCAAAAAAAAACAACAAAACAAAACGTGAATCATAAAGAAGATCCGATCTGATGAGTACGGCATCTATTGAAAAAGATAAAATTACGCGTCGGAGTGTTCATTTGAAACATTTTTGAATTTATTACAAGGCTCTTTTTGTTTGATGTTAATCACATGCATGAATTAGGACCTGGATTATTTCGATACATCAAAGACGAATGAAGATAATAATTGAGTATAATAAGAAACGGAGACTTATTTGACGACAAAATAAATAAAATGACGTGCTTTGAAAGACCTGAGTTGCAACAAAAAAAGAATTAATGATTAATTAAATACTAAAATAGTCATTGGAATAATCATGAACATTTTCTCGTTGAAAAATAATTCTTATTTATCCGAAAGTTCTGTTAGTTTCATGTTGAAATTAACGATTGTTGAGTACATCGAATATTCTATTTGAATAAATGAATAATAATTGTCATCGAAATTCATTAGATTCAAATTGACTCCGGAATAACCTCGAACTATCTTGACTAATTGATAAGAATCAAATGCGTGATGGTAACTTCGATATTTTCTTTTCTTTTTTTCTACTTCCGTTTTCGTCTCTAATTCTCTTGCTTTTAATGACAATTGTCGAGTCGAGCAAACGGATATTTATCGCAGTTAGTTGCGTCAAATTCAAATTCATTGATATGTCAGTGATGTAAATGGCAAAGAGAAAGTCCAAACTGAATCGTAATGCATATTTTACGAGATCAAAACAACAACAACAACAACAGTTGATTTCCATTTTTAATCGCAGAGTTTTGAGTGACACGCTAGATTAACACAAGTTTTCGACGTTTTTTTTTTGATTTCGGCTAAATTGAATATCAGATGCGTTCTCGATTGCGCATTGCAAGTTGCTTTCATGCGGAAAAAAAACTCCCAAAACGAGACTGAACTTTTAATCGACTTTGGAATAACACCATTCTGGAATATTGAAAAAGGAAAACCTAGGTCATTTTTCTCGTTTCTTCTCTCGTTTTTTCTCTATTTTTCTCTCGCGCTCTCTCATTATTTTCCCTTGGCATATATATATAAAAGACAAACTAAAGCGAGTAGTATTTTATTAAAATGATTTAGCTGTGAGAGATCGTCGTCTGTTGGTATTTACATAGAAAGAAGACATATTCTTGTTAATCACATAGATTTCGAGGAGAATTTGATCATCAAAATTCTTCTTTCTGTGAGAGGTGTTTTTTGTTGAAGAACTACTCGTTGTAATCAAATCATATTGGTAAGTTAGTTAAATATTAACTAGAAACAAGAGCAATGTCTATTTACGTTCGTGAATAAACAAAAAAATTGCTTTTTTCCCTGTCAATATGACAATCAGTGGGAGAATTGATCGGATCGCGATGAGTAAATTTATTCATTTGACTGGCATTTGTCTTCGTATTCGAAGAAAGATCGAAACGTTGCTTTTATTTTCCGTTTTTTTTCAGATTAACATTTGTATTGTTATTATTGCAAATCAAAATGCTAAAATTTATCTGCACATTTACGATTTTCTTTATCGTGCTTTCGATTTTCTCGATGAATGAAGTCGAAAGTCGAGCAGCATCACCCGTTCGTAGAACAAACTTTTCCTAATTGTCAAAGTTAATCGATTGGATTTCGTTTTAGCGTTTAGAAGGTGTACCAACATATGTTCGTTTTGGTCAAGGTCAAATGAACATCGATAGCAGCAATGAAGATGAACAAGGTTTTATTCATTCGAAACGAAAAAGTGAACTTTTATCATCATTATATGGTTTACCCTACGCTCTTGTCAACCGACGTAATGCCAGTTAAATACACAAAAAAAAAACAATCATCAATCGAACAAAGACAAGATCTTGACTCTCTATTTCTCCTCATCTCCTTCTCTAGCTTTGTTTCATCTTCTTGGCATAATTATGCATGTTAATCAGCAAAATTTAAAAGGCAAAAAAAAATCATTGTTTTGAAAACAAATAATAAATAAAGTCTAATTATCCATTACGTCGCTGCCAAACTGTTAAACAAATCGTTGCGAATATAACCGAGAACGTTGTTAAAACATTCAATCTAATATAAATAATTAATTTGTTATTGAAAGAAATAAACGAATGCGATCTTACGTTGTGTTTATACTTTCAGCTGCATCTTCCCAATCATCGCCGTATCCACCGGCTTGTGAGAAGAATTCAAGAGGAATAGGTCCTCCACAGCAAAAAGGCTTTCCTTGTTCGTCTAAAATACACGGAAATCTCTTGTTTCCTTTTATTTTGAGTGCAAAAATGAACGGTTGAGTTTAACCTTCACAACAATTGTCGGCTTCTGATATGCGGCATTCGATTTCAATTGGGCATTGAACTAATTGGCCAGATATATTACACGTGCCGAATCCATTGGCATCGAGAGTTTGATTTACAAGAGTCGCATTTAAATCTTCTTGAATACAATAGAATACTGTCGGTGCTTTGCCGTCGACCAACGCTGGTGGAGTACGATCTTGAGGTGGATAACCATAGTTATCTAGATGAGAACAATTCAGTTTCTCTTTCGGTAAATTCAATGTGTTTTCTTACGATGATAATATCCATGCGGATAGCCAACGTAAACAACTCGACTACTTGTACCGCCATAGAAACCTTGATTGTATTTTCGTCGTTGATAGTATCGTTTGCCAAAACGAGCAGCATGAGGCAAAAATCCTTTTGCTGAACGTGCCCAAACACTGCTTCCACCACCACCACCACTACCACCACCAATGTGTGTAAATGTTCCTAGAAACTATAACGTTCTTTTCAATTCATTGAATGATTTGTTGGCTTACGGATTTTATTGGAGAGACCGATTCTACTTCCACTCGAACCAGTACCAATTGATGATGGTTTGTGCATAAATGTACGAAGTGATTGACGAACTCGAAAACTACTACCACTTCGTGCTGATGATATTCGACTGCTACTGCCTAGAATACAAAACTGAGCTAATATGAGAAAATAATTTGTGTATTACGGCTAAAAATTCTTGATCCACCAGATGATGATGATCGAAAACGACCGCCGCTGAATCGACTGCTTCCACCGGAACGACTTCCACCAAAACGACTTCCACCGAAACGACCTCCCCCGCCACCACGGGCTCCACCACCACCACCTCCTCGGCCTCGTCGGAAGCGTCTCAATATTTGATTAGCATCATTTTCTACAAAAATATTTTTTTTTGTTTCATTTTTTCTGCGAATAAAATCCACTTCATGAACTTGAATTTTACCTGAATCAATTTGAGTTAAATCAAAATCTGCTATTAAATCCGTCTGATGTTCGTTCTTCGATGCATATGCAGCTTCACAAAAAGCTCGAATTCGTTCTAATTTCATTTCAGAATTCGTCTCATTGACTTGCATCTCATGTAATTTCTCACACAATGATACATCTTCCGTATTTACTTGCACGAAAAAATTCAAATTCAAAAGTAGAACAAATCCTATCACTGAGATTATCATGTTCTAGGGAAAAATTCTCGTCAGTTGTTTTGTCTTGTAGAAGAGAAAGAAAAACAAAACGTGTCTATATATGGAAACAGTTTTCGTATCGACGCCATTTACGGAACACATATCATCTGACATTCGAGAGCGAGAGGATATAACGCCTAGCGTTTATTCATCAACAAGCAGAACAAAAACAAAGAAAAAGAAACGCTAAATACAAATAGACATTACGAAGTCATCGTAAGCAGATGTTCATAAGATGATAGGGCACTACGAAATGAGAGAAGATCATCTTCAGTGACATCACGTCGTTGTTGGATTTGAGAATTAAACGCTGATAGTGATGGTAATTGAACGAGTTTTTTCAATTGTTCTGAACGTTGTTCGATAGAAGATATTAATCGGCAAATTAGAGATCGACAAGCTGGGATTTGAGCAATTTGAAGTAATAATGAAAGACTTTCGATAGATGCTAATAACGTTGAATACCTGGAAAAGTAAAGTCATCAACGAGAAAAGATTCTTTGTTTTAGTTTTACTTTGCTTCTAAGAGTTCGGCATCGCGTGGCATTTGAGCACTAAGTCGTGCAATATCATCAGTTTTCATTTTCAATTTATCTATTTGACGAATGAATTCACCTAAGAAATTGCCATTTTCTCGAAATTGTGTCACGGCATGATTCATGCGACTTAAATCTGATAAACGCGAATGAAGACTATTCGAATCATTGATAATGTCACGATCACAACATAATCTACTTTAAAAAATCGATCGCCTTAACTCTTTTTTTTTGTTTTCAATCAAAACCTACCTGACAGGTTGAACGATTTCTTCGAATTCATTTCCAGTTTCTTCATTCACATCTTCGACAATCGCGTCCAATTGTGTACATCGTAATAATGACGATGAATTCAATTCATCGAACGTTATTTGCTCAAGACAATCGCTACTCATCAAACGATTTTCTAGTTCAGCCATCGGCGATTCGACTTTAACAATATACGAATCCGATTCGTTCAAGTACAAAGTCTCATCTTTGCAGTTAACATCATTGACAGATGGCAACTGTTTGTTAATCGTATCTCCATTCGTATTAGATTTTCTTGTGCTTGAAAGAAAGCAAAAAAAAATGAGACACAGAGAAAACGAAATAGACGTGTGCGTATGTGTAGTTTTTTTCTCTCTTCGTTTGGATTTTATCGATTTGATAAAAATGGGTTTTTATTTAGTAACAATCATGAATAATCAACTTACCTTTCAATACAATGATGTTGTTTCTTCGGCTTTTTATTGTGTTTAACAACGGCGAAACAACTCCACCATGACCATCGGTGTCGATTCATATTCACTGTACTCATGATTCTAATTGATTAATCATCGAAATTAAAACGAAACGAAGAACGTAAATAGGTATAAATACTTTTAATTACTCAATATCTTCGCGATTCTGTCAATGTAAAAGTGTAGTTTGTATGACTATCGTCATTCTTATTAAGAGAAAGAGAAATATAGATTGAGTACAAAAAAAAATATGCGAATATGAGAGAAGGAGAGAAACATATATATATAAATATAATATTAGAGAGACGGAGAGGGAGAAAAAGAAAGAGAAAAAAATAAGAAGAATAGAATGACAATATGATCAGATCTGTAAAATCGAATGAGAATGAGCAATTCGATGAAATTCCAAGGGCGTTACCCCGTTAGATTCGTCATCCCTTTTTTTTATTATTTGTCTACTTCAATTTCTAAACAGTCATCGAGAAAGAAAATAATAACAATAATAATAAATTATTTCAATCAGACTTTGTTGAAAAAACAGACATTCGATCATCACGATTTCATCGAGATACTATTGCGAATAAAGATAAACAACACTCAACAATTGACTTGTTCTGAATGATTCAAAGAATATTGTCGTCTCGACCTTATTTATTCAAAGATAAATTGAACAGATGTTATTCGTCTTCTTCTTCTTCTTGTCTGTTTAAGATCGGATCGAATTCCTTGAAATCTTTCAATTGATAGTGTTAAATACTGCAAACACTATTGTATACGATGTTGACATTGAACTTGATGATTAGATTGGTTACATTTCTTTGCTCATATCTTTTTTCTTGTAAGAAACCTTAGATGTCTTTCTTCATAGACTCAAGGGAATAAAATGACAAATGCAAAGATATTCAATGAATCTAAACAATTTTCTTTTTCTTATTTCAATAATGAAATCTTATCGAGAGTGTCGGAAGAATTCAGTTCTCTCTTTGTTTGCTTTTTATTTTAAAATCAAACCAATTTCTTACACACAGAAAAAAAAATCGAATCACAATCTATTGGTTTTATTTTCGGATAAAAATGAATTGTTTTTTTATAATTTCGATTGTTCCTTGAAAAGTGTAGATAATTTTTGGGCTAACATAACGTTGCCTTTGACTTTGAGTTTACCTTTTGCGAAGAGCTTCAAGAAAAAGAAAATAAACAAGAATACTAACAATAACAAAAATGAATCCGAACACATACCGAAGGCGCATTAGCTTTGCCTAAAGCTAAATCAACGAAATCACTATCATCGACTGTGATTGTGACTTGAGCTGCTGCACCATCTTTTGGTTTACCTTCGTAGATAACACCTTGTTTGCCATCGATAGCTAATGATGAAAACGAATGATTTCGATTTTTGTCGATTTTGTGAACTTACTCCAGCTCTTTTGATATTGACCGTTTTTACCAATATCGAAAAGAATAACAGCACCAATCTTTTTGACTAAAGCTGGTTGAGCTTTAGCTCGTTTATTGATTTCATCGAAGGCAGTTTCAGCTAATAACTCTGTACCTTGATCCTAATGTGAAGAAAAATACTTTCGAACTGAAATCAAAAAGTATTTTCTATCTGGACTTACTTTTGTCATTTTTGATATGATAAAAACTCTTACTTAAGAGGTGAATATAAATACTTTGAATTAGTTATCTCTAAGTACTTTTGTTTACTTTGATTTGAGTGGTCGAAGTAAAAAAAAATATTCTAGAGGACGCTCAAATTCGGATTTTATTTAAAAAAAAGCATGAAAATACGATTTCTTATCGAATTTGATTTAATTCAACAATCAAAGCAAGATGATCACTGGGAATGATACATGATGGTAGAGCAACAAATTTAGTCACTTCGTCATGCATTGGCATTGGTATTGTGCGTTGAAATTCAAATTTCTGCCCTTCAAAAAATATATGATCGATCACATCGTGAAAATTCATCATATAATTCGTATACGAATAATTTGAATAAGTGCTTAACTCAATCGGAGCTCGATAAGTGAAATCATTGATTAAAGTTGAATAATCTACAGAAAAAAATTTCACCAAAGTCAGAATTTCGTTTTTCCGATGAAAACTTACTTTCGTTGTATGATCGATGATTGGTATCGGTGACTAGAGCACCTGTGAACAGCAGATGAAATGCTAATGATGTGACATTTGCATTGAAATCTCCGCACCAAATAATCGAAACATTTTTATTCTAATATAAAAATGAAAAACTTTTGTTTTCTCACAAAATTTTCGATTTATTTATTTACTTGTTGTTCGTAGAAATGTTTAGTTTCTCGAATACGTTCGAAAGATATCATTGCCTGAAGACATCGGACAACATCTGCTCTCGGATGGAAATATAAATGCGTATTACAGAGTAGAAATATCTCATTTTCATCTCCCTGGAGTTGAACTGCTAAAATCTGAATAAAAAAGAAGAATATTTCCCAATCGATTGACTCATTTATTTGCATACTTGTAACGCAGTCGTACGTTCCAATAAGCATTGATTTATCTCAGACAGAGCTGCACAACGTTGCCGAAGCGACTCTAATGCTTCACAATTACGAAAATATTCTCCTATTGTGATATTATGTTCCGCAATTTCCCTGAAATCAAAATCGTGTTTCTTCTTTCTTTTGTTATCGAAAATCCGAATGAATTTCATACCGAAAACGATCCTTTCGATAGAAGATTGCTGAACCTTCACCGACACTTTCACTTTTTATTTTCATTTTACCCGAATATCCACGATCGTTCAATACCAACGAAAGTTCTCGATCGAAGAATCTCGTATCACATTCTTGCAAACTGATTATATCAGCATGATAGCCAATAATTTCTCGTAATAACAACGGTTTTCTATAATCAAATTCGAGATAATCCGATGGACAATACGGATAAAGACGATCTCCGGCATCGGATGACGTCGCATAACCATTTGCTAGGATATTATACGACACAATACGGAAACTACGAGCACGAATAACTCGAAAATAGAAGATTTAATCGAAAATTTCTTACGAATTGGAATCTGACGGCAGAAATTCTTTAGTTAGTTCATGCCGAGTATCCATCGGTAAATCGACAGGCAGAGGAATGATCCGTTTTTTCGAGATGAACGCAGCTTGCATACCTTCTCGAAGCGAACTATTTCGAGGTAGACATGCAAGTCGTACGAATTTATTCGCATGTTCATCTTGAAAGACACAAAACGGTCCCCGATGAACATGTGTCCATTGTGAATCATCAGTGATCGCATCATTTTCATCGTTCTCCTCGCCTTTCACTTCATCGGCAACGTACCAATCGAATATCGAATCTTTCCATTCGCCGTAATCAAGATCAACGAGCGCTGTCGTGATCGTATTCGTCATAACAACTTCAGGAAAACGGAATTTAATCACAGCTGATACGAAAACAACAAGAACAATCGAGTTTATTGGTCAATCAAATGGCTACCTGGCGCGTTGTACTCAACTTGATATGTTTGTCCGTTGATAACTAATTTCTTACACGTAGTCCAAGCTTTTTGATTCGTTGTGTTTTCATCGATCGGTTGATTTTGTTCGTCTAGTAATTGAACACTAATCTGTTCTTGTTGATTGACGAGTGATGTATCGTCGTAATCTTCTTGTTTTTTCCGTCGTTTGACTGATTTATTCTCCTTTTTAGCGACACGTTCGACATTAGCTGTCAAACGTTTTATCGTTTGACTGACTGATTCATCGACTGATCGTAGGAGATTAAATTTTCGACGCGTACGTGTCGTTGGCATCTCGTAGATCATTTGAATCAAAAATTTCGTTGATTCATCTTTATCAAAGACGAAACATGTGTGAGATTGATTCGTATCCATGAAGAGATTCGATGTTGTCGAACGATAGAGTTTCTTTAAATTGGCGTAGAATGTTCGAGCTCGACTAGAATGACGAATCGAATGAGAATTGATCAAACGAACAAAAAGAAACATGAGGAAAAAGATCTGTCAAAAAGCAAAAACATGACTTGCCTAATTGAAAGATTTCGAAATGAATGCTTACTATTTATAGAAGACTGGATCGGTATCACTTTCGAAATTTTCGAGTCATTTTATGAAAGAAATCTTCTCTCAGCTGTTTGGTTTAGAGTATCTACCAATCAGAGAACGAGTGAGTCAAACGTTTTTCTTTTGCATATGATAATGAAGTATTGAATAAGCAGAAAGATAAGTGTGTGTACGTGTTTACGTCGATGTCAATGAGAATTTTGTCGTGAAATTTTATTTGAATTTTGTATTTTCAAGATCAATGAGCGTCCTACCGAAAAATCAGCAACAACAAGTACTCGAAATTTTGTTTTGTTTATCGACTGATGACCGTGATTTTGTATTTTATTAGGACAAACTCGATCCCGAAGAAATCTTTCGAAAACTTGATCGAATCGGTCGCGGTGCTTTCGGCGTAAGTTCATCTCATCGAATGAATTTCAATTCGAATTCTTTGTTCTTAGTATGTATATAAAGGCATTAATATCAAATCTTCGAATATCGTTGCAATAAAAATCATCAATTTGGAAACCGCCGAAGATGAAATCGAAGACATTCAACAAGAAATGCAAGTCTTAGCTCAATGCAATTCGCCTTACATAACAAAATACTACGGCTCCTATTTAAAAGTATTTCGAAGGAAAAAATTCATTGAATTTCATGATCGAATGAGAATTTGTTCGTTAGGATACAAAACTTTGGATTGTGATGGAATATCTCGGCGGTGGTTCGGCATTAGATTTGATGAAGCCAGGCGCATTCAATGAGCAAAATATCGCGATTATTCTACGTGAAGTACTCAAAGGTCTTGAGTATCTTCATTCGGAGAAGAAGATTCATCGAGATATCAAAGCAGCTAATATTCTTCTCTCGGAACACGGCGATGTCAAACTAGCTGATTTCGGTGTTGCGAAACAAATCACTGATACGATTAAAGGACAAACATTTGTCGGCACACCATTTTGGATGTCGCCCGAAGTGATTATGCAACATAAATATGATTATTCTGTAAGAAGAAGAAAAACGAAAGGAAATTAGATTTTTATTTGTTTTGCTTTGTTAGACTGATATTTGGTCATTAGGTATAACAGCTATTGAATTAGCTAAAGGCGAACCACCGTATTCGGATTTACATCCAATGAGAGTTTTAATACAAATACCTAAAAATCCGCCGCCACAATTGACGGATAATTATTCGAAACCATTTCGAGATTTTGTCGAAGCGTGTTTACAGAAAAATCCGGATCATGTATTGACTTTGTCGTTTTTTGTTTATCTTGAATATGTTTTCTGCTTTGTTTTTCTTCAAGAGACCAACAGCTCAAGATCTACGAAAATTTCGATTTGTTTCCACGAATAAACCAACGAAATATCTCATCGACCTTGTCACTCGCTATCAAAACTGGAAGAAAACACATAAAAATGCCTCAAAAAACGACAGCGATTCCGACTCTGACAAAGAAGAGTTAGTCGAAATTCATTTTTCTCATTTCGCCGATCTTCAATTTGTTCGTTTTTAGTGCCAATGGTGCAACTGAAGATAACGATCCATGGATCAATACAGTCCGAATGCCATCTGACGTAAAATATTCTTCTAATTTTCTCAAAACTAATTTTCTCCTTTTCTTTTTTAGGCTCCACAAGTGAATTCACGTTTTAAGCCAGTTTTTGATGATGTAAGTCGTGATTTTCCAATGTTCGCTATTCTCATAACGAACAAAATCTTTTTCAGCTTTCGACTCGTTATAATTTTTCATCGAACAACGCAGCAGCTGGTTCTCATGTTGACTTATTCGAACATTTACAAAGCCTATTCGAAAACGCACAAATTCGTTATCCGAATTTTTCACAAGATTTCGTTCGAATTCTTCAAGAACATCTCGCCAAAACGAACTCATCCGAAACAACTGGCAATACTCAATTGACATCTGGTGTCGTTAAATTACGAATCTAAAACTCTCATTGACTCGATCAGATAAAATGAGTGAGATTGATCCTTTCAAAATTTGTACATAGCTCGATCTAACAACGAACGTATTCTTTGTTTTTCATTCCTAATCGAACCCGACTACAGTGATTTTTCTTTTTTTATTATTATTATTATTATTTCGATTGATTTCAATGCAGTTCTGTTTTTTTTTCTCGGCCTAGCCTTTTCTTTTTCATCTAGCAAACAAACAAACGATAGATAACCAATTCCTCTACCTTTTGTTGATTCGTTTCTAACAAAATAAAACTTCCGCCGCTTTGTTTAACTAGATCTTTCCTAGTTTTGTTCTATATAAAAAATATGACCGAGGAAAAACGTAAACAAACGATTGCTTCATGGCATTTGCGAGCGAATGCCTATGAGAATTTAATTAATCATTATCGAATTTTCACGGATATGGCTATGGGTTTAATTGAATTTGTTGAGAAACATAAAACGAATGATTTACATATCATTGATTTAGCAGCTGGAACTGGTCTAGTTTCGAAATTATTAATTGAACATGTTCATCTTTCACCAGCATCGTTGTGTCTCATCGAGCCAGCTGAACAAATGTGTGAACATGCTCGACAGAAATTTCCCAATGCTCATATCTGTCAAATAGCTGCTGAAGATTGTCTCGAACGAGTTGATCTACCACGAGATTACTTCGATTTCATTCTCTGTAATGCGTCAATGCATTTAATGTCAGAAAAAAATATCTATCCGATTGTTGCCAAATTATTAAAAGTGAAACGAGGCTATTTTCTCTATACATTATGGTATCATTCATTTGATGAAACGATAAATTATGACCAAGACAATGAATTTGAATCGTATGTCAATCGAGTTTTAACTGAATTCAATTATCCGAAGCTTTTCCCCGAGAATCATTCATCGCCATCGTCGAAATCAGTTCGTTCGAGACGAGATTTAGAACGAATCGCCTATGAAAACGGGTTAGAACTGCAATCATGCACGATTCATATTCATCAAATTCCAATGAGTTTCGATTTCGATTTTATGTTAATGTCACCAAATTGGCTAATCGACCATTTGAAAACATACGAATGGACACAGACAGAAGATATTCAAACTCTTAAACAACGTATTATTCAACGAATTCGAGAATTAATTCAAGACAAATACACCGAGAAAGCAATCGTTCAAGTAATTGTTTGGCGAGTTCGTTAAATATCTCACGATGAACAAGTTCAGTATGTGATCAACGGCTTTTTTTTTGTTCGTTCTTTATTACCTTTCAATTGAAAAGACAATCGAGCTCAATGAATGAACGTTTTTTTTCTCTTCTCTTTTCTTTCTGTTCAATAACATGAACCTTTCATATCAATGTGCTTTATTTGTTTGACACGACAACGAACATTTGATATTCTTATTGAAATAAAGAATAAGATTTCTTTAGTTTAAGTTTAAGTTTAGGTTTTTTTTTCTTTTATATGCTTTTTTTTCTTCTTCTTTATTTATCTCGTACAACGGGACGAGACAGAAAAAAAAGAATATATATGTCTAGAGATATATGGATATATACACCAAAGCAAAAAAAAAAGGGCAACATATGAATATAGTTAAAGTTAGAATAATAATAATAGCAAATAGGAATCTCGACGTTCATAATACGCCTTACCAAGAGAAGAACAAAAAAAAAGAGAAAACACAACAAAGAAAAGAAAATCAAAACAACATCGACAGAAAAAGAAGAACGTAAATGTGTTAGAGAAGACGAAAAATGAAACTGGAGTATGAATAATATCTGCAATGAATGATGAGAAATAGAAAACGTACATCTACAGGATACACACAGGCGAAAAAATAGATGTTAAACGATTATATACATTGAATTTCTCGTTTAAATCATTTATTTTTTGTTGGCTGCTGGTTTCTTTGTGGCTTTGCTTTTTTTGGCAGCTGGTTTCGATTTTGGTTTGCTCGCTTTTTTAGCAGCTGGTGCGCCAGTAGAACTACTGTTACTGGTTGATGATTTGCTCTTGGATTTTGCTGTTCCACTAGCAGCTTTCTTTTTCGGTGATGCAGCCTTCTTTTTCGGACTTTTAGCTTTGCCTCCAGATTTTGGTTTAGCTTTCGATTTCGATGCAGCTAAATCAAACAACAAAAAGATTCATTGAAATTCAAGATAAACAAATCGAAATCTCACCTGGTTTAGCTTTTTTAGCAGCTGGTTTCTTTTTGCTTGGGGCGGCGGCGGCTGCTGGTGCTGCTGGAGCCGATGCCGATGAGCTAGCAGTTGCTGGTGCTGATGCGCTGGCTACTGCTGGAGCTGCTTTCTTAGCTGGTTTTTTCGATGCCGATGGCGAACGTTTTCGTTTGGCTCCGGCGGCAGCGGCAGCTTTAGGTTTGCTGGCCGCTTTTTTGGCAGCGGGCTTCTTCGCTGATTTAGCTGCAGGCTTCTTCTTGGTAACTCCTTTTGGTTTTTGTACCGATTTCTTTTTGGCAGCAGCGCCTGATGCAGTCGTAGGCTGTTGACTAGCTGTTGCTGCATTAACTTTAAAATTAGACAAAACAGTGTTTACAATAGCTGTTTTCGAAGCACCAATGCGTTCGTTTAGTTGGGTTAAAGCTTGTTTAATCATAGTAGAATAGGTTGGAGGATTACTTGTACCTGTAGATTTCTTGCTTGCTTTTGTAACAGCGCTTTTGCCTTTTTTCGCTGCTGTTGTAGCTTGCGATGTAGTAGCGGATGCGACGGCACTAGGATCGGTCATTGTGTTTTATTTTTTAAGAACTGAATATATGTATATAGAGATAGATGAAATGAAGAGAGGAGAAAAAAAGCGTTTGTATGCGTGTGTGTGCGCGCGAGAGAACGATGTCGATAGAATGAATGAGAATAGTGGTGGTGGTGTACGTTGGTCGATGTCGTTGTTGCTTTTTTTCTTCTCTTTCCTCTCCTTAATATGAGTCGAACCGCACATAGGCTCGTTTTTGTCGGTCGATATTTTTAAAGATTGTTCAAGCCCTCCTGAACAAATTCGTATTTTTTTCATGAAAATTTTGAGATTTTTCATCGGATTTTTTTGCTCGATTCTAAACAAGACTTTTTTCTATCGAATGATATCGAATAGTCGTCGAATTCAATCGGTTAATATCGATAAAATCGAGATGCAATGTGACGAACAAGATGAGATTTCATGTATAGTTGTCAAGTTTAAATGAATTCGATCGAGATTTTAAAAACTTTTCTCAACTTAATGCACATCATTCGATAGAGCAAAGTGTCTACTATCGATTTGATATTTTCATTTTCGAAAATTTCGATACGCGCGATGGCAATTTTGGCAAAAAGCGACGGATCCGGCGAACAGAATGGTTAGAAAAGAAATGACAAGAAACGGGACGACGATATATTGCTATAAAACATCGTCATCAACGTTGTTGTTATTGTTGTTGCCAATATTCATCATCGATTATCTACAATCGAACTAGCCGTTTTCGACCGTTTTTCTTCTCATTGATTTTCATCGTTCTATTAGATATTTTGTTTTTTGTTTCGTTATAACTTCACTCTAGTCGATAAATTCATTCGTTTATTCACGATTGTATAAGCAGACAGAGATGCATTGATCTAATCTTGTTTGAATATGTAGATTGTACACCGGTCTATTCATTTAATATATGAACAGATCATATCAAAAATAGTGGTTTTAGTTTTCAAACGGAGATTGATGTTTGTCGAAAAGATTTTATTAGCAAGAAAAAAAAAGGACGTCCGCGAGTTTTTTTTTGTATTCAATAAGCGTAATAATTGATTAACAGTTTGAAATGAAATTATTAATAAAAAAAACATGAAGAATGCGGTTTTTTTTTCTTCAAAGACTTCAATCGACAATTGAAGAAAAAAAAAGTGTTTCGCTCAATAAAATACTTGCATAATCGAAACAAAAGAAATTCTTCAATTTCAATTGAAGATTCTTACGTAAGATGATTTTTCGAAATTCAAACAAATTCTTCTTCGAATCATTTTCTTTCCTATTTCATTCAATAAATGATTAACCTTGAATGAAAGACCTTATGTTATTCCAATCAATCATGTTCAAGGTCAAAATATTTTCTATTGATAATTAAATGTCAAAGAAAATACAAAAAAAAAACGAAGAAAATTTCAACTCACCAGATCTTTTTTTTATTATTATTATTAATTAGATAAAACTAAAATAAATCAATCGAAAACAAAACAAAAGCAACAACACGAATACGATACAAATTTGTTTGTCTGTTTTTTCTTTTCTTTCTTGTTTTCCTGTTTAAGTTACTATAAATCCAGGACTGCGAACAGGAAGAGAACGATCGATGATACTGAAATTCGCTTCAACGATGACGACGACGAGGATTCTGCTGTCGAACGTAATGCAAAAGGAACGTTTCGAGAGTTATCTAAAAGAAAACAAAATAACGAGTGTTTGTGTTTCGATTTGATTTGTTATTTTACCAATAACTTTAAGATAGAATATCTTCGATATTGGCTTGATTGCTGTCAAAACACAACTGTAATACCCTTGATCAGCTAAATGTACTTGTCGAATTTCTAAATCCCAATGTTCTTCATTTTTATTGCTGTCAATTGAATGTGAAAGATGATAGCGATTAAATGGAGTATATTTGAGTTGATCGACATATAAAAGATTAGCTAGTTTTTGCGTATCATTGATAAAATTTACACGAGACCATGTAACGTGTTTTTGGTTTCGATTTTTGATTAAACATGAGAATTTGGCTGTGTGATTTAGATAAGTGATAATTTCATGTTGAGTGGAGATTATTTCTGGTTCAGAAGTCGCTGATGAAATGTAAACTGAGCAAAAACAGAAGGCGAGGAATTGTTTTTGTCTGAAGATGTTAAAAGTGAATACTTATACGTACATTTGAGAAGAAAAAAGAGAAGACAAATAAAAACAGTCTGTTGTTTAGATTCCATTGAACATTATCGTTCGACGACGACGACGAAAAAGAAAAAACAATGTCAAATCAAAAAATCTAAAAGATAAGAATCGAGTTCGGAATTAATTTGCTCGAACAAAATCAACAAATGAATGAGCCAGAATACCTGAAGAATCAGAAGTCGATTATTATCATTTGATGATAGATGCATTTCATTAAGTTTTCTTCAGAGAATATGTGTGTGTATATATCGATTCTTATCTTGATAGTGAGTATAACGAGCACTCTCTCTCTCTCTCTTACATTCAGACAGTCATTCCGATATATGTATACGCATGTCTTATCGTGTGTTGCCTTTTAGCCTCAATTCATTATGATGATCACGCAATTCTTGCTCGAGAAAAATAGTGCTTGATGACGACAAGTTTCATACGGTCATGTCGATTGACTTCAGGCTACAAATGAAAAGATCATTGAATTAAATCAAGACAATATTTGCCGAGAATTTCAAACAAACTTACTGCTAATTCATTCGATTTTGTTTTTCCAAGTGAAGAAGAGGGAAAAGTAAATTGTTACAATTCGAATTAAAAAAAAACTAGAAATGATTGATATATACATTCGATAGCACGCGAATTGATATGGAAGAATAAAAGTGCAATGAGAAAAAGAGAGAGAGAGAGAAAGAGCGAGAGCACACACAAAAAAAATGAGAAGAAGAAAGAATTGTATCTTAGCATTGGTAAGGATTCATTGTAGTGTGATTATTGAGTATTGATCGCATATAAACGGAAAATGAGAAAGACAAAAAGTCAAACAGGAAATACAACTGTTAATGTAGTGATTTACTGATTGAGACGAATGTTTTATAATAAAAATGACGCAATTTGAATAGATGATTAGCGAGCTTATCAAAACTAGAAGGATGTATGAGCACAAATATTGATCAATTCAAGTGCACAATCAATCGGTTTTTATTATCGATTCGGAAGGATTTTCTCAGTTGAACAAAGAAATCAACATACTTGACTATCACTATTCAGTATAAACAATGTTCTCTTATATAAAATATTCAACACGATTTTTCCTTTCTCTCTCTCTCTCGTTTCTTTTTTTTAGGTTGATGTTCTACTCATTATGAAGGACAACACTCTATTCATGAATACTGTAGTTAAAGTGAAAAAGAGAGAAAGAGTATGTGTAGTGAAGTGCTCTATTGAGTACTACAATGAGAACGAAGAAAATGGCATTGAACTTACGACGTGATGTCCACTAAGTCACGCATTATTAGAAAGAATTGAAATAAAAGACATTGAATCAATTCTCTCATGAAGATTAAGGAAAAACATTCGATTGATTGATTTATTCAAATATCAAAACGAAGAAGCAAATGACATCATATTGCATCAATATTACTCACTTTTTAAATAACTGATTTCCGGTTCATTCACGTGAAATGATGAACATACATACTTAATTATTATTAACTATTCCGATGACCTTAGACAAACGCATCGATGCATATCACACGTACAAAGCCAGGAAATGAAAGTGATTTTTTTTACTCTGTGGTTTTTAGTAGTAAAAATAACAGACGAATGTCAACTGGGAGAGAAAAAATACGTAACGTAGTTGACATCCGTTTCCTGTGACTGAGCAGATGTGTTATACCTTTGTGTTTGCTCGTGATTTATAGGAAAGTATGTCGGTCAGTCGAGACGAGAAAAAAGAAAGAACTGGAAGCCAATGTGACAAATTATTGTTCGATTATTGAATTTCTTTTTCTTCGATATATATCTATATATATATTTTTTTCTATTTGATTGCTAATGAAGCAAAAGAAAAACACAAAAAAAAGCTGAAGAATGGAACAAAGAAGAATTATTGTTTCGACTATTTTCTACTTTGAGGTTAGAGAATAAAAGATAGAATCGAGTTTATTGTTCGCTAACGAATAGGATTTTCCGAAATGTTGTTTTTCCTCTATTCGTTATTATCCTAAAGGCGTGTATATTCATTACTGAGTATGAGTCTACGCAACAAAAAAATTGTCATTTGCTTTTCTATTCTTTCTTTTGACGTTTTTTTTCCTAGACACATCTCAAAATTGACTTTTATAGTGTTCTTGAAAGATAAATTTATAGATGAAAAATCGTCTTAGAACATAATTATTCTCATTGTTTGTCATTAACGACAAATGATTAGTATTTTGCTTGCTCGAAAGCCAAATCCTACCTAACTTGACATGTCATCAGGAATTTACTGGTTTCTAGTTCAATTAGAACGAGTAAACATCGTTCTAGTAAAGCTTTCTTTTTTATAGAGAGAAGAAGAAGAAGAAAAAAAAACTCTCCTCTTTTTTTTAACATGTGACAATCAAGTAAAATAATCGAATTTGTCATTCGACAAAGATATAAATTGAACACGTTCTTCTAATTTCAACTACAAGAAAACTAACTTGATTATATCTACAATTATTAACAACATCGCTTTCAACATGCTATTTTAATCTTTCTTTTTTTTACACACTCAGTTATCATCATCGAGTTCTTGAAATAACATGATCTGTTTATGATGAGAACGATTGGTAGAGACAAGCCTACACAACAGGAAGACAATAGCGTTACAAAATCATGTTAACTATTAATTTTGACAATTATCATACAATAGAATTTCTGTGATATCGTGACACGTAGTTTATTGACGATAAAAAGCGACTAGAGGAACATGTCTAAGAATCGTCAATCACATTTTTTTCCGAATCTTTCATTCGATTTCATTGCTGAGGAGATTAAAATCAATGTTATAAAGCATGCTCACCTTCCACAACACGATTTTGACATATTTATTTGCTTATAAACTACTCGCAAACACGAAGCAACATCAACAGAAAGAAGAAAAAGAAGAAGAAAAGAATGAGAATGACACAAATTCGAGTTCAATGAACACGCTGAGACATAAAACGTACGTAGAAATGCCGAACTTGAGCAAGAACAAAAGAAATCGTAGAAGATAAAATAAGTATAAGGCGATTGATATTCTGATTTCGAGAAAGAGAAAAAGATACAATCGTAGAAATCTCGATTATGTCTAGGAATGTGTCATAACTCGAACAAGAAATGTTTTTTTGTTTCGTTTGTTTTTCGCTCTTTCTCATACGTGAAAATACAAGAAGAAATAGAAATGGATAAATAGATTATTGAGAATATATAGAAGAAGAAAAAACGTCTCCGACTTTCGATTGTCATTAGATCAGAGAGAAATAGATAGAACAAAAACAAAAATAAAGAACACAACAGCAACAAGAAGAAGAAAAAAAGAAAGAAAGAATACTGTAAAAGGAGAGAAGAGAAGATTTGTTTTTAAAGCTCTTTCAAGATATACACATACACACATGAACTAATCTAATTTACCAAAGACAAAAACAAAACAAAACACATTTGTTGGTGTTTTTCTTTGTTGAATAAATCATTCTTTGACATAGTTGATACTATTAACGAATTTTCTCCTAGATGTGCGTGTATATATATATAATATATGTATGAGTGCAAATGAAAAGAAAAGCAATGTTAGAAAAGAGAGTTCGATCAGACACGATTTTCTTCGTTTGTGGATTTAACCGTTGTGCCATTTGTATTGCTGCCAGTGCCATTTCGATCACTGAAATACTCGATAGGGACGATGGCTAAAACGAAAGCAAAACGATGATATTCATTTTCGATTGAAATCAAAAGCGAAAATAGGCAGAGAAAGAAGTTCGATGTGGATGTGTGTGTGTGTGGTATATTCAAGAGATGATCAATTTGAATTTGATTTTCAGTGCAAATTTGTGATCTTACCCTCGCATTTCATCGAGTACATAAGCTGAAATAATTCGAAATATTTCTCTCAATCGAACTTTTTCGTTTTGTTGTGCGAACTCAAAGTTTTCTGAATTTAGTCGAAATCGAATTTTATGTACGTACCGCCTTCAGCATCGGTAACAATGGCTGGAAAATTTGTTCGACCACCTGCACCAGGTGTTTCTGCTTCGATTGTTTTACCTTGTAATTGTTCGCCACATGCAGCACAATAGATACGAAGTGCATAAGCTGGTTCACCATGTTGGAAGAGATCGATACCTGATTTTACAAAATCCATATTTTTATCAGAAAACGTTTTTTTTTCCGATTTACCTCGTAATTCTTCTTCTTTGGATACTTTCAATAAATTAAGAAGTTTAAGAAGGAGAAATAGAAGTGCAACGAAAACTGCTGTCCAAGCCATGACAACTGCTGCCGTACATAATGAATTAAGTAATCCCTTGAAAAACAAAGTCAAAAAAACGATATTCAAATTCATATCGTTGCTTACTCGCCAGCTTTCTCCGACACTAATTCGATAGATAATCGAATAGAACGCATCTTCAGTAAATCCACCATTGACATTCGGTCCGACTGTTCGACGGAAGATTGGTACGGCAAAAATGCCCCATAAACCGCCGCCAATATGAACTGAAATTCAATTAGTTTCATTTTCGATTGTTTTAATTAGGATTTCGATTTACCAGCAGCTGTTTCAACTGGATCATCGATTTGAAGTTTAATCAATGTTTTACTCCAAAGTAAGAAACTCAATGCAGCAATTGCACCGACGATAACGGCTGACCACGAATTGTAAGCAACAGCTCCACCAGCTACAGCGACCATGCCAGCGAGAATCGAGTTAACTGTCGAGAGAAATACTCGACGTTTGAGATGACGAGTTGGTTCTCCGATTGCTAATAAAAGAGAGAATATATTATGTACAAATTGGTTTTGTTTAGTTTCGAAACATACATTCAATGAGCCGTTGTAAGAGATAATAAGTCGCGCCTGATGCTGATCCTGATAGAAGAGTATTGACAACTCCGTGTCCGACACGATCGCCATAGGCTTTTCCGATTATACGATGATCAGCACCCGAATTGAGTACAAAGAAACCGAATGCAACGAGAATTGCACCGACCGATGTTACCGGAATACTATGGCCAAATAATGGTAAACTACGAGGTTCGAATCGACCAAAACGTGGACCAAGAAAGATTGTACCAACTAACGCAGCAACACCAGCAGTTAAATAGATGATTGCACTACCGCCATAGTCCTATTCGAGAAAATAAACTCAAAATGTTCGTTCGAATTGAATCGTAGACATACTCGTGCACCGACGATTGCACCAAGCCATCCATTTGCGCCCCACATCCAATGGGCAAGAAATGGATAAACAAAACCTACCGAACAATCGAAATAAAAACTCGAAATGGAAATCAAAATAAAAAACAAAATTTACCAGATACGACGACTGAAAAGAGAACATAAGCTGGAATTCGAGCACGTTCAGCAAATGCACTAGCAGCAATATTGGTGACAAGAAATGTCAACATATAATTGTAGAAGAAATTGATATAGGGATCTTGATTGTTTAAGTTGTAGAGATTGTTTGAGTTTGTGAAATTTTCAACAGCTGGCGAAAGATCTTTGGCACCGAAACGTTCGCTAGCCCAGAAACGTGTGCCTAAAATGACATTTGGATTGCCACCAAATGCAAATGCATAACCAGTTATCCAATAAGCAAGTGCCGATGTAACTAAACGGGAGAGAAAAAAAACTCAATTAACAATTCAAATTTCGATAAAAACGACAACTTACTAAGAATAAGAAGACTTTTGAACAAACTATGACCTGCATTTTGACTACGAACACCACCTGACTCGATGAGTGTGTAACCAAAACTCATTACTAAACGACAGAAAAATGCTCGAGAATATTGAATTAGATGATTTGTTCTTACAAAAGACGACAACGCCATTGAACAGAAGAAAGAAACTTTCAACTGCTTGTTGAAGTTGTTGATTTGTTGCTGCCATGATCGTTTTTTGCTTGTCGAACTAATTCCAAATGTATAAGAATATGTGTGTGCGCGTATGTTTTTCTATTATCTAAAATCAAGACAGACAGACAAACAAAGAAGTTTCAAGGTTACTGATTTCTTTTTCGTGCGGTTAAAATACAAACGAAGAAGACGAAACAAAACTTCTCTCTCTCTCTCTCAATTCTTATGTTGTTTAATGATTGATTTTCGACATGTGACGCTCGTTATCCACTAACTGGTAAGACGATATCTCTTCTCATGTAATAATGCCGCTGCACACACACACACTCATCGATTGTGAAACAACATCACATCTAGTAGCACATTCGATCAAATATGTTATCAATTTTTCGAACAAAAAGAAAATGTTTCTCTCTGCGTGAGACGTGTGTAACTATGCCAAAAATGTTCAACTCTCGAAAATAAAGAAGCATCGGCTGATAACTCGAACAGTTTGACGAACGCGTATATTTCTTTTTCTCCGACGAACGAAATGACGTAATCCGATCTTTCAGACTCACTTGTATACTTCGCTCTCGTTTGCATGTTTCAACGAACGAACTGGGAATTGTTCGTGAAGAACAGACACACAATCGCTGCGAATCGAACAAGAAAGAATGTCGATATTGCATATATTTCTCTCTCTTTCTCTTTCTCGAAATGTATACATATCCATTAATCAATGCCAAGATTTTTGGAATGTATACAGGTTTGATTGACTTATCATTTGAATATGATCAGACGAACTTTCTTCCTATTTTTTTTTGACTGACGGACAGGATTGAATATTTGCTTAAAATGATTTGCAATATCATTAAAATCTGCTCTATCATTATCATCTTTTTCTTCCTTTTCGTTACGCTCTCATCAATAATTTTAAATGAATTGTATCAATTTTCTGACTAGTGATGGATGAAAAAACGAAAAGAACTCATCTATTCATCATTATTCTTACGTTCAGTAAAGCTGACAACAAAAAGAAAAGAAAATTTCGTTACGGATAACGTCGAAAACGATTCTCAAAATAGAAATTGTCTTTTTTTAAATATGGACACACAGAGATATGTGATCGTCCAATTGTAAAATGAGATTTCGAAAAGGGAATCTTTCTCTCTCTCTCTCTGGATGATGATGATGCACTGATTCATATGCAAAACACGAGATGAATGTTGTTTCCTCTCTCAAACTAATTGTGTCAACACCATTCATTTTTTTCCGCGACTTGTTCTACTCGCCAGTCTTCGGTTCAGTCACAGCTCATCGATGATGAGAGCAAAGAAAGAGAAAGAGAGAGAGAGAAAAGACTTTCCCGTTTTTTGACAAATGAGATTTGGTTTCGGGACATGCGGACATACTCTAACCCTCTTTTTCTTCTTGTATATTGTTCAATTCAATTCCCTCTAGAGATTTAATTATCATGCAAATGATTGTCTCTCTATTCAATTCTAGTTTCTTTTTGTGGTATTGGAAAAATGCCAATAGTGTCATCACTACGATCATTTTATTCTTTGATCTCTCGATAAAAAAAACTAGAGCGACAAGCGAAGACAGACGAAGAAGAAGGAGAAAAAAAAAAGAAGAAATGTTGACTTATTCAGTTACAAATAAAGAAACTAGATAGACTCTTACCATGTATAACCAATGATACTATTTAGCAATTCCAATTGAGCTTCTTCGTGTTAGTGGCAAAACAAATCCCGATGGGAATGAATTTTGAATATATGTTTTTTGCTTCTTCAGAATAGGAAAAAAAATACTATTACTTTGCTCAATGCTCTGATCAAAGATAATTAATAAAAAGTCAAAGTTGAAAAAAACAACAACAAAAAAGAATTTTTCAATAACTGTACGAATCGATACAAAGGTCAAGTCCTACGAAAAGATATATCTATGAAGCGTGAGAAGAAAGTAAAATGAATGATTGATATGAAGTTCATTCGAAATAGTAATTAGAATCACACTTACTCCAGTGAATGTTATTGTTTTGATCGAGTTTGTGAGACAGGAAAAAATGACCAAATGACCTGATAGAGAAAATCGATTGCTTTGTTTTTCTATTAAAAACTCAAATGTGTTGTCATTCGCACATCGTTGGATTAACTAGCTCGTTAGTAAAACATAAATTTACGAATAATTCGACATGTTCATTGAGATTTTTCTCATCGAACGCAATACTCATGTACAAGTGAATGACTATTGTCTCTTTATTCAATACGAAAAGAAGAAGAAAAGAATAATTTCTTTCGCATATGGTCACGGCTAATCCTATGTTTACTAGAAGTAGGCGGAGAACGAATAAGTGTGCAACAATGCCTACTGGTCACAATACAGTGGTAATTTGCTGTCATGTCCAACAAAGATAAAGAAATGTTCGAATCTTCTCCTTGTTTAGTAAAGATAATTGAATGTACGAGAACAGTCGATGATAGTGGTCATCTGATACATTGATTTCTCGTTGTTTTTTCTTTCTTTCGATCGTCGAAAAGATTAAATAAGTGTTAAACTCGTCATATCTAAGAAAAAAATCTTTGCTCCTCTTTGTCTACTGATTGTCCTACTTGTTTATTCGAACAAAACGATTGAATTGATTTAATGTAAACTTGCGCCATGTAATCACAGATTTTTCTTCTGTTTGATAAATAAAAAATGAAACCTATACCTCAATAGACTATCTTGTGTTTTTTTTCCGCTATTTCCTCATCGATTTCTCTTTTTCTCTCTCTCTCTCTTTGCGAGGTTTTTGCTCACCAGAGTTCAAGATAAAATCGATTACATCTTCTCATATTCAATGATGAATTATTCAAACACTCTCCATGCTCACTAATATATATAAGCACACACAACTATTTGCTCAGCTATCCCGATGATCAAGATGATTTCCCAGTACAGTCAAAACCAGAAAAATGTTACAAGTTTTAAGACACTAGAGCTCTTTACACAACATATATTACATCAACGCATTTATTCAATATCTCCCTTGGTCGATGTCTCAAAGGATTCTCATTCTATGTCTATATGTATGCAGAATATTTTGTTATCAAGGGAGATTATGGAATATAACAAAGAAGAAGAAGAAGAAGCTAAGTTTGATCAATTTTTGGATGACTGGCTATTATTCTAGGAAGAGGTCAATATTTGCTAGCATTCAAATAAAAGAGCAAAACATGAAGAAGAAGGCCTCTGTCTGAATAATTTTGTCTTCTTATACTCATCGATTAGTTAGGCTCTGTCTGTCTGAACTGATGCCACTCATTTATGTCCGAATGATGAGACTATGATCGTTGAGGGTAGAGAGCATCATCTATCTATTTTTTTTTTCTCTCTCTCTATCTCTTTCCCTCTTCTTGTTCTTTTTTCCTTTTCTTCGTCTTATTTTCTCTTGATCACATCAAATATCTCTATATCGAGAAGAAAACGGACAATGATGAGTTTGCATATTTCGAAGCTAGATATCTTAAGGTTAATCATCGTCGTCTGTCTGTTCTTCTAGCTCGAAGTGATTCGTCTTTAACTAAGAAACAACTATATACACATGTGTGATATTGTTATTGTTGTAGTTCTTTCTTTTTCTTTTTGATTGCATGAAAAAAAAAGAACAAAAGAAATCAATCCATCATCAAGAATCACATTAGTACTTTGAATGATCATGCATTATGATTATCAGCAACCATTTTTATCAAGAAAGAAATACGAAGATAAATTATAGTCTTACTAGAATATAAAATAAATCAGATGACTTCATGATACATGAAAAACATTTTGTTTTTTGAAATGTGTAAATTCGGACCAGAGAAAAATCTATTCGATTCAAATGTTAATAAAAGAGGCAAACAAAGAAAATGATTGATTTAGTAAACAGAATATCAATGAAAGCAAGAAATGTGTATATAATCAGGAAACTATTGTCCTTTAATGATCGATCTTATTCCTACTTTGTAGTCTCAAGATAAAATAACATGATAATTGAAAATCAACTCAAGGTTAGATAAGTCAAGGAAAAGCAAATGATTTTTAATCTTCGATGAATATTTTATTATCTCGAAATCTTGCCAGTTATTGAGATCTGTTTAACAGATTTAGTGTATACACGATGTTGAAGACGGCAAGAGAAAAGAGCAACGACGACGACGACAACGAGTCATTCATTGTTGACACAGACATTTGACAATCTAATCGATTGTCAACAATTAGAGATAAATTATTTTCTTTTCTCGTCGATCTTCTTCTTTTTTTTACTTCTCTAGATAGTTTTCAATGGTCATAATGATCTATTAAGACAAATTATTTTCTAATTATATTTTGATAAGAATCTGTGTTTGCTTTTTAAACAGATCAGATGTCGTTATTTGTAAATTTTGAAAATATACCAACGGAGATGAAAATATTAGTTTTATAGTTCATATTACATCGGCAAGAAGCACAGAAGAATAATATTAGTTTTTATTTCTGGTTAATTAATTATTTAAAAGTAAAGTCAAAAAAAAATGTCAATTGAGCAAACTGATTCCTTTTGGTTGTAAAATGGAAAATTTCTTTCTTTTATTGATTATTATATATTCGTCAATTGGAGTTCAATTAACATGAATAACAATTTAATAATGTCAATAAATATCTCAACGTTTTCTAGAAGACAATTTTCCTTTTCTTTTAATCTTATTTTCTTTCCGTTCCTGAAAAAAGATATTAGAGTTCAGATGAATTTCTCGTTCTTTTTTTATTAGTCTACGATATATATATAGATAGAGTATATTAGAAATTAATCAAAAAAAAATAAAAAAGAAATGTGACTTCATTATTCCTTTGACATACAAATCGATTTGATATAAAGTCAATAATTAGACAAGAAACAAAAACCGATTTTGATGATTATCATCTGAGAAAGATAAACTCAATCTCATTGATTAAATAAATATTTTGTTCAGTAACAACAGTTCATGTTTGTTGATCAAGTGCATTTATGTAAACAAATATAACTAACAAATAAATAAGCCCACTGGAGACATGATGTCAAATGGAAATATTTACAAATGCGTTTTCTATTGCTTTATCATAGCAATAGTCTAAATGTCACTCAATATTCTAATGCTTATGCTCTGTTTTCTGTCTATTCACATTGTCATTTCCAATCACTCACAGATGCATGAGGGAAACTATCTCTAATCCTGATGTTGTTATTAGTGAACTCAGTTGGATTTCTCTAAAAATATGGTGTGCGTGTGTATATATGTATGTATGTCATGTTTGTTTCGATTTGATGAGATCCTCTTTTTTTTGCTACATCTTTTAGCGATCTCGTTCTCTTTCTTCTTCTTCGCCTTTTTTTGTTCTCTTTTCGCTTCTTCTTCTTCTTCTTTTTTTCTGCTATTACTACAGCAGCAGCAGCAGCACTACTAGTTGTAACTTTCCCTTCTCCTTGTCTTTTGAGTTATGTAGAAATGTTGTCGCGCGTTTTTTCTGTTATTGTCTCCTGTGTGTAGCAGAAGCATGATCATTGTTATTAGAGAGATATAGAAGTTCGATGATAGACCCGATAATGATGCTAGCGTGCAAGTATATTATCGATTAAGCATGCGAATACAAAAAAAAAACTCGAGCGCGAAGGCGTCCCAGTCTCGACTCGCTTCATTTCGTGACAAAACCACGGTAGATCTTTGCATTTCTCATTGGAATGTGTTTTTATGCATATGTGCGTGTATACATGGAATTTATTTTTCTTGTCTTTCGTTTTTCTTTTCTAGGATTCTTCCTATCATGTTCGACATTTTTATTTAGATGATTGCTCAATGAAGATTCCTATCAACGTACGAGAGTAAGTCGAAAGAAGAAAAAAAATATTATTCATAATCAATGAGAGAAAAAAATTTTTTTCTTCTCTTTTGTTTACTGATCAACGTTTAATTAAAACATAAACATGCACAAATTTACATATTTATTATTGAATTTTTCAGGTGGAAAATGAACAGGAAGAAGACAACCTTGCAGGCAGATCAGCGCAGTTCGAATAGCGTTTCTTTAATACTGAGTGTCAAACAATGAGTAAAGAAAGAGAGACCTTATGCAGGAAAAACTCGACAGAAAGAAAGAGAGAACATAATAATTAATTTCCTTTTTTTGAATGACTGAACGACAAGGCAACACCATACTATAAGAAGAAAAAAAGGCATGAGAAGACGATGAAGGAAAAAAGACGAGAAAGAAGAAGAAGAAGGAAAATTCACGAAAGCGATGAATGAAGGTTCTGAAGTAGTTTCAATAATAGCGGTAGTGTAATAAGAAGAAAAATACGTCTACCATGAGCATTCAACCTCGTGTAGAGAATAACAAACTACCGTTTAATATATATGAAGAGAAGGAGAATGAGAGGGACACATGACAAATAGGTAAGGTGAGCCTCTTAGTTTTATTTGCTTTTCCTAAAGTACGCGAACGTGCGCAAGAATGTTCAAGGGAACGGGGGGAGAGAGAGAGAGAGAGAGAGAGAGAGAGAGAGAGAGAGAATTTCAACTATATTCCAAAGGAAATTGGCTATTGTGTCATTGTAGGATGCTGATGTTGAATGTTCGCTGTTGAGATGTCAAAAAGCTAATTTTATTTTAGATACGAATTCGAAGTAAAAAGTCCTTATCTATTAAACTAAAGAAGAGGAAATCCGTCATTTTAATAAGTTTATCGCATAGTAGAACTTTTCTTCTTCTTGTTCTCGTCCTTTTCTTTTTTTCTTCAGCTTCAGCTTCTCTTTTTGTTAAGTGTTCGAGTCGTCATCATATTTTTTTTTCTTGATTATTTAATAGTCGAAACATAATTTGTTATTCTCAGTGATGAATCGCGTGGGGCGATCAACAATATTGTTGTTATCGTTGTCGTCTTCGACACGCGTTTCTTTTTCCTTCAAAGAGAATCTTCTAAGCGAAGAAAATCGATGCGAGGATTTGCTCGTCATCACTTCGACTCTTTTCTAATGATTGATGACAGTGTGTGAATCGGATTCGATGATCAGATCAGAATACAACTGATTTTCTAATTACATTAAGTTAGATCTTTGTAGAATAGAACATAACTATGCATTGTATTTATTGTAGAGATATTACCAATGAATGTTAACAATAAAAGACGAAGAAGAAAGAAAAGACAAGCAATAGAATATGCATTATTCATCGAAGGTAGAATCTGTCAAAGAAAACGAAGAAAAAAAAGGAAAAAATAACAGTCTTACTCATTTTTCTCATTCATCAAAGAGTCGTATTTAATAACCCTGTCTGATCTGTAATGTATACAGACGACTTTTCTCCAAAAAAAAAATCTTCAATAATTCGTCATATTCTATCTTAGTTTATTATTTAACTAGAACGGACACAGAAAAACGTCAAACTTTCTTCACCATCATCGTCATCTTTTTTTGTCATTTTTGCACTGTGCGTGAGTTCTCTAATTAGTCTTTAGTCCAATTCATCCTTACGTTGTATTATAGCATGTTATTTGTTGTTGTTACCATGATACCAATCATAACATGAAATTTATCGTGTCTAAATCTTTGTTTCTATCTTCCTCAATCAGAGTTGATTGATAGAACTAGTTTTCATATCAATATTTCAATCGAAATACATTCATTTAATTAGTATTTATGCTTTTGTTTTATTCTTTTGTGTCAAGAACAAAAGTGAAACGTTTTCATGTTATCAATCAAATCAAATCTAGAGTACATTTACTTAATTTTGTTCTATTTTTGTCCAAAAAACCAACCGAGGATGTTTCTATTGAAAATGACTAAAGTTGACTGAAACAGAAAAAGGAAAAACCTTTCTCTCTCTCTCTCTCTCTTCTACACACTACATTCTTCTTCTCTTTTCCTTCTCCATTTCTTTTTTTTTTATTCTCCATTTTTCTTTTCTTTTTTGATCGTCGACATAACTGTTAAGAATGCACACAATTCTTGTTCTCCTCGTTTTTTTTAAACCTTGAACTTGCTTGAGACAAGCAAACCGAGCTATTGAAAGAAGAAAGGAATTCTATTTTGTATTGTCTCTTTATTATCATTAACAACATATTGGTTAGGGAAAATTGGCCGACAAATTCGAAGATTTCCCATGAGATCTTTTTATTTTATTATGCAATAAAAATACGCGAATGATCAAAAGCACTTTTTTTTTGTTTTCTCATTCTCGTTCGAACTTCTTTCAGATAAATAAATGAATTATTTTGATCTTATTTGATTTAGTCAACAAATGAACATATCGTATTCAATATTGTTATTCTAGACTTAATTATTTATCTACAAAAACGCTTTTTGGCCGTTGTTGCCATTTATTATCATTAAGATCATGTCGCAACAACAATTTATGTTCGATTATGGTGGATAAAAATCACTTAACAACGACAAATCAAACTACTACTAATAATAATAATAGTCGTCCATTGTCAGCAACGATTGTACAGATACCAACCGATGAACCACAGTTACGTGAAACAGATCGATTTTTAAATGAACGTGCATCAACGAATGTTCTTTCCGATCTGCCACGTTCGCGTAATCTCGAAGAAACCGATGAAAATGAACTGCCATTTCCAGGGTTTGTTGAAAAAGTTTTCTACAGTCTCAAACAAACATCCGTCGTACGTTATCAATGTTTGAAATTAATTACATCACCATGGTTTGAACGCGTTAGTATGTGTGTTATTCTTTTAAATTGTATTACACTCGGCATGTATCAACCATGTGAACATCATGCAGCATTACAAGGTTCGAAGAAATGTGATACAGCTCGATGTCTATGGTTACAGATGATAGATTATTTTATATTCGGATTTTTTACTATTGAAATGTGTATTAAAATGACAGCTATGGGAATATTTGGTAAAGGAACTTATCTCGCTGATACATGGAATCGTTTGGATTGTTTTATTGTTGTTTCGGGGTGAGAATTTGTTTGTTTGTTTGTCGATTATTCGCGAGAGCAATTTCGTTGCTTGATTTAGACTTATTGAATCTCTTCTACCAGGTGACAATCTCAGTTTATCAGCTATACGTACAGTTCGTGTTCTTCGTCCATTACGTGCGATTAATCGTGTTCCATCCATGCGTATCTTAGTAATGTTATTATTGGATACATTGCCGATGCTTGGAAATGTTTTACTTCTTTGTTTTTTTGTCTTCTTCATATTTGGTATTGTCGGTGTACAATTATGGAAAGGTTTATTACGAAATCGTTGCTTTTTACAATCGGATGGAATGAGTATACCCGATCATGCTCTATTTCAGTAAATTTCCAATCGATTTCTGTTTTGTTTTCTTATTGTCATTTTGTTTTTGTTACAGAGATTTTCAATTACGACCATTTTATATTCCACCTGATCAGGATTCATTTGTTTGTTCTCCTCCACAATCGAGTGGCATGACGAAATGTTCCGAAATTCCTAAATTACGAAAAGGAGATAAAACTTGTGAATTAGATTTTTATACAGTCCGTGAACAATTAATAAAATATCCTAATAAACCAATTAATGGATGTATTAATTGGAATCAATATTATAAATCTTGTAATGTTTCTGATAAAAATCCTTATTCGGGTTCGATTAGTTTTGATAATATTGGACTGGCATGGGTGGCAATCTTTCAAGTAAGAGAAAAGAGAGAACGACGACTTCACCCTCGAATTTTCTTTTTCCTTTTGCGTGTGTGCGTAGATTATTAGTTTGGAGAGTTGGGTTAATATCATGTATTACATACAAGATGCTCATTCATTTTGGGACTGGATTTATTTTTTTTGTTTGATTGTCATTGGATCATTTTTTATGATTAATTTATGTCTTGTTGTTATTGCGACACAATTTAGTGAAACGAAAAAACGTGAGACCGAACGAATGTTAGCTGAACGACGACGTTTTTCACGTTCGTCGAGTACACTTCTTAGTGATGAACCGGGCTCATGTTGGGAGGAAACAATTAAATATCTCGAACGTCTTTGGAAACATGCATACAGACGTTTGAGTGTTCGTTGGCATAACTATCGAGCCAAACATTCGAAAGTAAGAAAATCAAATTATTCTATTTTTGAACTTTTTTTTTCCTGAAGAATAAAAAGAAAAATGTCGAAATGAAGAAACATCGACGAAAACAAATAGCAATCAACAATGTTAATCTTCGTGAACGTCATTTAAATTCAATTTCATTTGCAAATTTAACTCATCGACCTAACTGTCGGTTTTATCAAAAACGTGATTCGTCTTCTGTGTTTAATCCGTCATTGATGTGTCCATCGTATGCTGACGCACCAGCAGCTAGTCCCGAACAATCCGAAATCGTTGATTCAACACACACACCGAGTGCAAATGTCGAACCCGATGCTATTCGAAAATCATCATCGATCAATAACGATTTTGATAATAGTTCAATTCCTTCGATTGCATTGAATAATATGCCGCAAAAACAATGTCAATGTTTTCAATTCAACGATCGAATTGAACTTGCCGATGATGATATTGAAGATGATAGTGATAATGATGATGATGAAGAACAGAAACAACCGAAACAAAAGTCCAAATTTGCGATTTGCTGTGACCGATATTGTTTTTCTCGTTATCGACTCTTTCGAAGTTATATCTCGAAGTTCGTTGGTAGTAAATATTTTCGTCGTATTGTTCTAACAGCTATTGTTGTCAATACTCTATCCATGGGTATTGAATATCATGGTCAAAAGAAATCATTGGAAATTGCATTAGAATACAGTAATATTGTTTTTACGACTTTATTTGCTATTGAAATGATTTTGAAATTAATTGCCGATGGTTGTTTAAAATATATTCGAAATGCTTATAATCTATTCGATGGTGGGATTGTTCTTATGAGTGTTATTGAATTACAGGGAAATAAAAACAGTGGCCTATCGGTTTTACGAACGTTTCGTTTGTTACGTGTGCTGAAACTCGTTCGATTTATGCCAACTCTACGCAGACAATTGGTAGGAAAACGTTGTTTTTCTGTCGTCGAAAGTTTAGTTTTGAATTTCAATTAGGTTGTTATGTTGAAAACAATGGATAATGTGGCGACATTTTTCGGTCTTTTACTTTTGTTCATATTCATATTTAGGTGAGTAAAATTGAATCGATGTTTGAATTGAATATACTTGTTTCTCCAGTATATTGGGTATGAATTTGTTTGGTTGCAAATTTTGCAAATATATCGAAACGAAAAATACTTCGCAATACGAATTCGAATGTTCAAGAAAGAATTTCGATTCGCTCTTGTGGGCAACTTTAACTGTTTTTCAAGTAATTGAGCTTCATTGTGCTCGAAAAATGTGTCGTTTTTGTTGAGTCATCAAACGTGTTCACATCAATATCTGCTTTCGATGTTCTTTTTGCTTTATTTTGTTCTGTTTTTCAATGTTTCTTTGCCATTTCTTAGTATTCTTGGTATGCATCTGTTCGGTGGCGAATTTTGTACTATTGAAGCATTTAATTTGAGATCACGAACAGATTTTCAGTTGAAATGTCGATGTTGTCTGTGTAATGAATATAGTCAATTGATAAATCAGACCGATTTTCGAGATCTCGAATGTACACAGCCAAGAAAAAATTTTGATTCACTCACAACTGCAACATTAACCGTCTTTCAGGTAGACATTCGAATGATGTCAATACCCAAATGCACGAGCAATGATAAACACACCCGTTTGAATATAGAGATATGCTAATTTATATATATTAGTTCCTGTTTTTTTTTGGTCGAAATAAGCGGAAAAGATAATTGAAGTATTGTTTTGCTTGTAGGTTTTGACACAAGAAGATTGGAATGAAGTTCTTTATAATGGAATGGAGAAAACGAGTGCTTGGGCTGCACTATATTTTATTGCATTGATGACATTTGGGAATTATGTTTTGTTTAATTTATTAGTCGCTATTCTTGTCGAAGGATTTGCGACTGAGGTATTCAAACTGAAAAAAGCAGAATTTTATTTTGACGAATAAATTTTTTGTTATCTGTAGAAAGGAACTGGTTCGGAAAGTGGAAGTAGTACAGATCGATTAGCAAAAGTCGATCCATTTAAAGTAAATTCTCATGAAGAATTTGTTTTCATCGAACAACGGACTTGTCTCTGTGTTTTGTAGACTCAAGCACTTCTGACTGGAGATTTAGAATCCCTACCTAATCCACATGAATTAGTTACCGATGAATTTATAATTAGTGATGAAAAACGATCATCACGAACGAAAGGTACATTCATCAAAATCGAACTTTCAAAATTCGAAATTATTCGTTTGTAGAAGTGAAAATCATGAGCATCCCACGTATTGCAATTAGCAACGAAGATGATTTAAGTTTGCGAATCGTCGATAGTCATTTGAAAGCAAATCCTCCAAGTTCTCTCTCCTCGCCTCAAAAATCTATTATCAAAACTCGTACATCTCAGCCTCAATCTCCAACATCGTCGACAACCACTCAAAGTTTTCATACATGTTACGAATCATTTCGTCAGAATTCATTGAGCACATCGATACCATTGAAACGAAGTTATACAATTTCACATGTAAAAAATCCGTCGGCACAACAACGACTCCGTCGAATTCATTCGTATCAACTGTCGCCACGACGACGACGATCAACTGCCGAAAGCATGAGTGTTTATGAAACACCGGAACATGACGAAAACTCACTTCGATTAGTTCTCGACACCGATTGCAATTATAATAATCAAAATGACATGCAGATCGAAACAGCCATCGAAGGACAACAACCGTCAATAGGCGTAGGTTTTTTGAGGGTGTTGATGGAAATTAAAACAATTTTGAGTTTGTTTTTGACACACAGATTTGTCAGACTTGTTTTCAACGTTTATTTGGAAAACGATTTTCGAAATATCTCGACAAACGAGATGATTATTCGTTATATATCTTTTCTCCTTCGAATTGGTAACAAAAAACACGAACTTTCTTCTTTCAATTGAACTCAAAATTTCTGTTTTCTACGTAGTTTTCGTTTGATATTAAAACGTTTAATCGTTAAAAAATCATTCGATTACATGGTACTCTTCTTCATCGCATTGAATTGCATCACTCTCGCTATGGAACGACCATCGATACCTCCGGCAAGTCTCGTAAGTTCGCTCAAAACGCAAAACCATCTCAATCTCATCGATATGTTTTCAGGAACGATACTTTTTAAACATAACAAATCTCATTTTTACCGTCATTTTTACTGCCGAAATGATGGCAAAAGTCATTGCTAATGGACTCATTTGCGGACCTCATACGTATTTGCATTCCGGGTGGAATGTCATGGACGGATCATTGGTAATTATATCGATCATTGATCTGCTGACAATGCATCGCGGTTCAGTGACACACACAGCGTCAGTCGAATCCGACGCAACAACGAGGATTTTCAGCATGCTACGAGTATTTCGATTGCTGAGAACGCTGAGACCGTTGCGAGGTAAACAAATTATTTTCCAATGAATTCAATGTTCGACCGTATCTTTTATCCTCTTCAGTCATAAGTCGAGCACCGGGGTTGAAACTTGTTGTTCAAACATTACTTTCATCATTGAGACCAATCGGACATATCGTCGTCATTTGCTGTACATTCTTCATCATTTTCGGAATTCTCGGTGTACAAGTAACTCAACAATCGACTCACAAAAAAAAATACCGATGTAATTATTTGTTTTTTCTCATAGTTATTCAAAGGCAAGTTTTACTATTGTCATGGACCCAATTCTCGAAATGTCACAACAGCCGACGAATGTCGAAGCATGCCGGATCACGAATGGCGAAACCAACAATACAATTTCGATAATCTCGGCCAAGTAAATTCCTCAATTATTTCATTCACTCAAAATCTAAATTTTTTACTTTTGTCAGGCGTTGTTAACCTTATTCATTGTTTCATCTCGTGATGGTTGGGTACAGATAATGTACAATGGTATCGACGCTGTCGATGTCGATCGACAACCGATTCGAAACTACAACGAAGCTCGATTGATCTACTTCATTTCGTTTCTCTTACTCGTTGGCTTTTTTGTCTTGAACATGTTCGTTGGTGTTGTTGTCGAAAACTTTCACAAATGTCGAGCGGAACAAGAACGAGAGGAAAAAGCTCGTCGAACAGCTAAACGAGCCAAGAAAATCGAACGTAAACGACGTCGAATGAGAGAAATACCCTATTATGCACATTTTCCACCATGGCGACGACGTTTACATGATATATGTAATAGTAAATATTTTGATTTAATTATAGCAGCTGTTATCGGTTTAAATGTCGTCACAATGTCATTAGAATTCTATTTAATGCCGCCAGTAAACGAGCTTTTTTTTCTGAATGTTTGATTTGAGTTTTGTTTTTCGTAGATTTTTGATACGGCTTTAGATTATTGTAATTATGTGTTTACGACGGTGTTTATTATGGAATCGATTTCGAAGATAATTGCACTTGGAGCAGTGAGATATATCAAAGACAAGTAAATCCAAATATTTAATTTAAAAAAAGTGAATGATTTCGAATTTTGCTCTTGTAAAGATGGAATCAATTGGATTTACTCATTGTCATATTGTCGATAGCTGGCATAGTTATGGAGAAAATGAAGAGTGGACAAGTCTTACCGATTAATCCAACATTGATTCGAGTTATGCGAGTATTGCGAATAGCTCGAGGTAGATCGAACGTATTTATCGATTTGTTTTTTGAATCGTTTGAGTTCGGATTTTAGTTTTGAAATTATTAAAAATGGCGAAAGGTATTCGAGCACTTCTCGATACGGTCATGCAAGCACTTCCTCAAGTTGGAAATTTGGTAGAACAAATCGTGTTGTTTTTGGAATTGAATCGAATTGACTTTTTTTTGGTTTTGTTCAGGGTCTTTTATTTTTTCTTCTTTTCTTCATTTTTGCTGCACTTGGCGTTGAATTATTCGGCAAATTAGAATGTAGCGAAGAACATCCGTGTACGGGACTTGATAAACACGCGCATTTCAAAGATTTTGGAATGGCATTCTTAACATTATTTCGTATAGCTACAGGTGATAATTGGAATGGAATTATGAAGGTTAGTTAGTTCGATTGTTTTTCGATCGAATTGTCTTTTTTTCTGTCTGAAAAGGATGCTCTACGTCAAGATGATCGAGCTCATACGCCGAAAAATCATTTTATGACAGCAATAGCGCCGATTTATTTTGTTATATTTGTTCTCATGGCTCAATTCGTTTTAGTTAATGTTGTTGTTGCTGTTCTAATGAAAAAACTCGATGTAAATTACGCTGATAAATCGATTTGAACTCAAAAATTTGTTCTTTAGGAATCAAATAAAATGATGGCTGATGACGCTGAAATCGACGAAGAAATCGAACGACAATTAGAAGCCGAAGCACACGAACGTGAATTCTGCGAACAGCCATTGCTTGACGAAAAAGAATTAGAAGTAAATCAAAATAAACTCAATTTGATATCTAATCTTCTCTGTGTCCTTTTAAGTTTCTAAATGAAGTCAACATTCAAACATTTCCATTAACTAAACAATTATCATTGCCACCGAATTTCACCTTTCATTCGATGGATTTCTCCTCGCCGAAGTCGACCGAGAGAAGTTCGTTTATTTCCCTCCCGAATTCCGTTCGAACTCAAAACGTTTTTCGTTTCAGTGAAACCAATTGAAATCGTGCAAGGCGCTTCAAGATCATCGATGATCGATTCGATCTACAAGCCCGACGAAAAGAACGCTTCAAACGAAACTATCGATAATCTTTCGACGAGTTCTCGAACAAGTCCTGACGTACTCATTCGTCCGACAACATCCGTTTCTCATCATCGTTCGAACACAGTTCCAGCACGGCCTCGAAAATTCAAGAAAAAATCCTCGCCAACAAGTGCACATCTCTCGCCGACGTACAAAACATCGGCTAATTCTCAATCATTACTACAAATCCCAGCCAAACAACAATCGATCCGACCGATCGATGATGAAACCGACGGGAGTCAAACACCATCGTCAAACTCACGAAAACAATCATCATTCCGTCCAAAATCCGGCTCCTAAACTATAGATCAATCGTTTCCCATTAGATAAATTCGACTAACACACACACATAACTCGCTCTTTCTCTGTCTCTCTTTTTCTTTCTTCATTGTATGTCAATTGCATATCAACAGAACATTTTTTTTCTCTTGTTTTAAAATAGAACAAAAACAAAAAACTACTGATATAAGTGTTCCTTTTTGCTTTTCTTTTCAATTTGTTCAACTAATACTACTACAGTTAATATCGAAGAAAAGAAAGACGAGATTATTTACAATAACACATGACGAAATCAAAAAGAACAACAACAACAATATAACAACAAAACATGAAAGTCAAGTAAATTCAACATGATTTTCCCAAAACGCAATAACCGATTGGGGATACTTTCGATTGGCGATTTTGGCTGATATCCATTGACTTTCCTTGTGTCGATTTAATTTTATTCGAAAGTAGATTCCATCGTTACTATTTCTAACGCCTTCGATTTTTTCGACAGGTTCTTCATCTTCATTGTTGATCTCCGTGATTTCAATGTCGGTGTCGATCGTTGATTTGTCATTGGTCGTATTATTATTATTGTTATCACTATCGTTTAACGTTAGTGAAATTGGTGAATTTGAGTTCGGTGTTATACGTAGACGAAGATTGCCTGGCGGATCGCCGAGTGGCTCGTTGAGGAGACTTTCTTTTGCTGGAGAATTCTTGTTGATAATTTCGACGCTTGTTTCATTGGGATTTTGGTTTTCATCGGTTTTATCTTCGATTTCATCGACAATACTTTCGCTTTTCGAAGCCGATCGAAGACGAGCTTTCGTTGGCGTTTGTTGTTCTTCTTCAACATCATCATTCTCCTTCTCCGTAATCTTTTCGTCGACTTTCTCCGATTCAGCAGCAGCAGCAGCAGCTTCGTCGTCTGAATCGACCTTGACTTTTTTGCTACGACTCGCTCGAGTTTTGCTCGGCGTTTTACTTTTATTATTCTTCTGTTTGTCTTCAAATTCTTTGACTAAATCCGGACAATTCAAATTCGTATGATCTTCCCACTGAAAGAACGACGTTCGTCAATTGACATCGAACAAAAGCAAACACTTACAGTGTTATCCGCATCGGAATAACCTTTCCATTTGAGAAGATATTGAATTCGTTTGCCTTTGGAACGTTTATCGACAATCGCTTCGACTTGATATTCGTTTTCTGATTCCGATTCATCGCTACTAGCGGGTCGTTTCTTCGACACGGTCGTTCTCACCATAATTCGATATCTATCAAAACGAACGAGAAAATAATACGATTACGTTGGTTAAACAAAGAATAGAAAAAAGAAACGATGATCCAATGAATATTAAAAAACAAAGTAGAACGAAGAAAAACAAGATGTAAGCTTTTTAAATAGAGGGCGCTAGTCGGCATTTTGAATTGAATCAAGAAGAAATTGCCGCATTCGATCACGGAGAAGAGTTTCCTGATCGAAATTTCGAAAGCAAATGTAAATATTTAGCACATTGTTCACTGTAACTACGCTGAAAGTCAATGGGCTGCTAATTATGTTTGCTGTTTGTGTGAAACCACCGTGAGTGATTTGCCATGTTGGTGAATCGTCGAATGTCCATCGGACGATATTGGAAACTTCGACACTATGCTGAAAACCATTGGGCAAAGTGTCTCGCATATCTTGGAGAAGTTTCTGCCAATTTGAAACGAATTTTAATGATTGAATCATCGGAAGAACCGAGTGTTCGAGTTCTCGAGTGATTTGTTCTTTGATTTGACGAGTTAGTGGCCAAAATAATTCAATTAAATTCTCACGATAGGAAAGATAATGATAAGTATCAGTAGCTGAGACAAAATCACCGATTTGTTCTCGAGAAAGAACCGGATTACAGAATCGACGAAGATCAACGGCTGAGCCGCACAGAAATTCGATAGTTTCCTTTCGAGAAATCGAAGTAATCGAAAGAAGAGCTGCAGCTACGATTGCTGAATGAATTGTTGTTTGTTCTCGACGACATTTTTTATGCAGTAAATCAACTTCTGTTGGCGATAATTTCAATGAAATCAAACGCGTTCCCGTTTGTTCTTCGCCGGTTAGCTGTTTGAAACCGGACCAATAGGTTTTAGGAAAAAGATACTGACTGAGTCGTTTTGGTAGCAGAAGTTTTTCGAATATAGACGATATAAATGAAGACAGAGGCGGCAATTTCGATGGAATTAGTTCGTGTACTGGCGGATCATTGTCTAAGGAAAATTTTTCAATGGGTTTATTTGCGAGACAACGCAGAAAAGTCGAAAAAAATGCCATTGATGAAATACCATCGGCAATTGCGTGATTAAATGTAAAAAGTAGGTCAATGATTTGACTAGCTGATGAAAAAATGATCGTCAATTCCCAGAGAGGTGACATTTGATTGTACGTAAATTTTCTATTGGATTGTTGTTCCACGATTTTATTGAGAAAAATCTCGTTTTCATCATCGACGTTATCTCGTTCGATGAAATTCATCGGTAAATTCTCGAAACTTGTCTCAGGTAAAATGACAAACATCGATTTGTTCCCTTGGATATCGATTTGAAGCTGTAAACGTGGCTGAGCTTCGATTGTCGATCGTAGTGCCTTTTCAAATTCGTTTTTCCAATGAGAAAACGGTTCGATATTGGACAATAATTTCATACGAACAAACGAAATAACTGCAGTGTAGAAATTCAATTGATTTCGACCGACTGAATACATTTCAATCGGAGAAACAGCTCGATGATACATCTAAAATGAGTTCGAAGAGAGAATTTTTGTGCTTTGCTTCTCAAGAAGAAAGTATTTTTAAAAAAAAAAGGTGTATAAAAAAAGGAATGTTTATTCGTTATCTTGATTTTGTTCGAGTTGATTTTGTGCTGCGAAAAGCTTCTGTTGTAAATTTTCAGCGAAACTATTGACATACGATTTCGATTCATTACTTAATAAAGCTTGTAGTGATTCGTAGAAATTATCTGATGGTGAACTTTTATCATCAAATTGATTTCCAACAATTCGATAACCGTTTTGCGATAATTCAATACAAAAGTATTTGCTACCATTGGATTTTATATTAATATAACTGATCGAAATATCATTGGGATTATTTAATCGTTTGGATAATTGTTTTTCAGCAACAATCCCATCGGCAACATCATCAATTGCTAATTGTGCTTCGGCAAGAAAATCACCTTGTTCACCTGATGGTTGATCCATTTCAAAAATCTAAAACACCAACACACATTTTGCCATTATTTTACCCTCGAGATTGTAAAAATAACTTCTAACCAATAGAGTTATTGCATTGAATTTCAAGGACCTCTAGTTTACAAACTTTATTTATTCTAACAAATGAGATACAAAAAAAATACAGAGAATTAAAGACGAACGATTTCATTTTGTTCCTGTTTCTCTTCTAAGTTTAATAGAAAATCCAAGGGGGTAACAATCTTTTGTTAGTCTATGATTCATGTTGATCCATGTGAGTTCAAATGAATTTATATGATTCTCATGATTCAGAATGAGTTTAAATGATTCATTTTGAGTTTTTTTTTGTGATTCGAATCAGTTATTTTCCTCCTGCATAAAACAGAAAGGCAAAAATGCTGATGAAGAGAAAGATTATTTTTTCTTCCTCAGCATTTCATACAGTAACAACATTTCTTTTGATTCTATTATAAATTTCGCTTCAGAGTTAAAGCAAGTAGAACAGTCTCCATTCGTTGTGCTTGTCTGTCGGAGTAGTGTCTCTCGGTAAGCAAACAAAAAAGTTGAGAGTGTTTGATGTTTTAACCATTGATACTGGAATCTCCAGTCGAAATTGGAAGATTGAGGGTATGAGAGATAGTACTTCGAATTTCATAAATTCCAGGCTCAATACTCTGACTGAATTTAGTGTAACGGATAGTTTTCTCACATGTTAAGCACTCTCAAAGCGATGTATGATCAATGAAAAGTCTATTTTTCCAGATAAAAATAAATTGAAAAATGCGTAAAGTAGCACTTGTGATTGGTATTAGAGAATGCGCAGATGGGAATGATCTTCTAAATGCAATTAGTAATGCACAAGATATGGCAAATGCATTGAAACAGATTGATTTTCGCATCGATGAACCAAAATTGAACTTAACATGTCGAAATATAAAACATGCTCTCATTGATTTTGAAGATTCTTTCACAAGTGGAGATTTAGTTTTATTTTATTTTGCTGGTCATGGAACTCAATGGGAAGTCTGTTGATTGAAAGCGATCTTTTGAAATGAATGAAATCATTTGTTTGCAGGATCAAAATTATTTAATTTCATCGGATAATCTTGAAATAAATGGTACTGATATACGTACACGTGCAATCAACGCTCAAGATATTCTTAATCAAGTTAATTCGAGGAAACCGCTTGCAAAAATATTTATTTTGGATTGTTGTCGAACATTTCATATTCGGAATCCCGATTTCGAGAAACGCGATCGAGCAACATCAATCAATCAGTCAAAAGGCTTAAAAGAAATGTCAAATGAACACGAATCATTAATTGTTTTTTGATTGTGCAGCTGGTACAACTGCCGATGATTCTAAAAAAAGGTCGAAACGGTTTATTTGTTAAACATTTTCTTAAACATATTTATTCTCTAAATGAACATGTTTATATGACGTTACTTGCTGTTACGGAAGGAGTTCACCAAGAATCAAACTTTCAGCAAATTCCATATATTTACAGTTCATTGTCAAGCAAAAGATTATTTCTCAATGAAAGCTTTATTCGTAAACGTAAGTGTTTCATCTTCGAATTCTTCTGATCACTTTGCATAAATAATACTCATTCTTGAGGATTCACTTACTCTGTTTTGAAAGTATTTTACTTTAAATAAAGGTGCACAAACACAAACGTTGTGCGGGTAAACCACGTTTTGTCTCAATTGTTACGAACATCCACAAATGATTTCTGTCGCCCTCACCCTCACGAAAGATAATTCAATCGTTTTATTTGATTAATATTTTCTTTTCTCGAGTCGAATACTTAGAAAAATCCTCAATTAGTAAATTTATTGAAAAAAGTCGAAGAATATTTTACAAATCATTTTGGATCTTTTCATTGTCAGTGTTCATTCGATCATTGAAATATTTGTGAAATGCTTTTGAATTTGTTAACGAAATGCAAACGTTCCATAGCCTGGAGGCACCCGTCATAATACCATGAAAATTCCATCCATTGGTAGCTGACGTAATGAAACAGGGACCACCGCTGAAACCATATGTGGACGGTGTATCGATGTAAATCTGGTTGCTACGAATAAGTCTCACTTTACCTGTGCAATTCATGAACGTTCCTATTTGGAGAATGTTTGCAGGTACTTTCCCATGAACTGAATCTAATTTCATAAGTGGTGTCTGCGTCGTAAAAGAAGGATTTATAAGCATATCGAATGTCTCCGGAGGACGTCCGACGTATCCAATAACATTAATATTTGAATGAGATGTCAACTGAGAATCGTTCAGTACTGGTCTACATTGCTCGAGATATTCGAAGAGATTTGGTGCAACATTTGAGCAACGGATCATCCCTAGACAAAGAGATTTTCAACGTTGAACTTTCTCCAAAATCTATCATAATAGTTCATTCGCTTACCAATATCGTCGGACCAAGAGGAAGAAAAAATTAATCGAGATGAGATCAGTTCGCAATTCAATTGAGACAATTCAAATAAAACATCCATTGATTCTGCGCTTGGAAGTCTGATCTCGAACGATGAATTTGACAAGAACGGATAGATTAGTACGAGAAGATAATAGACGATAGGTGAACAAATAATCACGTACGCGATTACAGCACAAAAAATGTAACACTTATATCGACGAGTGGTAGATGAACAGAAAATCAACCCTGGAATCAAGCCCAATACAATTAACAAAAGTGCAGCGACGATGAATTGCGGTAAATTCATAACGAACTTCGGAACAATAACGTGAAAGCATGTGACAATCGTGATTGATCGTTGATCATTTTCATTTGATTTAGATACGATTGTTCCCGTACCGACATTTTCTTCAGAAGGTATTGAACTGAGAAACGTTACTTGATATTGATGACCAATTCGTACTACACATCGCGAGATCGGTACGGAATTGTCTA
>ERZ778027.642-NODE-642-length-75186-cov-11.614513_pt1 | contig 75186 bp, 99 predicted proteins | sample MGYA00375757_ERZ778027 | MGnify/ENA primary metagenome ERZ778027 (study PRJEB29350, sample SAMN05389817) | bioreactor metagenome | isolation source: Ammonium sulfate bioreactor | place: South Africa: University of Cape Town | collected 2014-02-18 ...
GAGAGAGAGAGAGAGAGCGAAAAAAAGTATAGATTATGCACGTAAACGACGATCGAATCGACAGCAAACAAGGTTGTGGTTTGTTCTTCTTCTTTTCCTATGCATCAGTAAGCGTCTTGCATGAAAGTTCAATGAGCGTAAACATATTTGCATCAAATAGAGCAAAAAAAAGACAGAAAGAGAGAGAGAGTGTGTGTGAGAGAGAAGGGTAGGAAAGAAAGCAAGAAGAGACTAGTTAAGTAATGGTGATATGTACAGTGGTTACTTTTCTGTGCTGTATAACTCATAAACATATAGAGAAAGGGTTGTGAGGTAAAGAAAGATTAAGTCAAAATAAATAAGACAGCAGACACAGGCACAACAATGATACATTTCGTTCGAGATAATCTTTAACTGTTTTCACAAGATATGTAAGTCATATTCTATTATTTCAAATCAGACAACAGTTTCTTATCTAAAATGTTTGATTTTCACTGATGATGAAACTTTGAAATGCTAATTAAACTGAAATCTACTTTTGTTGATTATGTTTTATAGGATTCTCTAATAGCCGGCGTGCATGACTGCTTACATGCACTGCCGGCCGTGTTACGGTACTAATATTTCAATTTATTCATCTTCATTTCTATTCACGGATCCTAATGGTAATCTCATTTCCAGTCAACATAATTGCATTCCTACATCATATCATCATTATCATTATGATCAATCAGTACCTTTGCCTCCCACAACAACATCATTGCCACGACGACGTCGACGATTACAAGATCCCATAACAACTTATGCATCAAATTATTATGCAACTTTACCTCGTCAGATGTCTAAGGAACCTGCACAACAAATATCAATTCCGTCTTTATCACCATCTCGTCGAAATATTCAACAATCGAATTCGAAAGATCTCTACTGTGATCTTTACAATTTACTTGAACAACCATCTTCATCGCCATCACCATCACCACCAATAACATCAAAATTTCGGCAGCGAAGAAAACTGAATTCCACTCAAGATAATGTCGAAAATGTTCATCCGAAATCAAAGACTACCAATAATCGCAGACGTTTTACTCAACAATCTCATTATTCAAACGAGCGAAAACGTCATGATGATAATAAATTATCATCGACAGAACAATACGGTCAATTAACAGAGAAAACAAAGAAAACGAATGATATTATCTATCAACGACGACGACCATCGAACAAAGGATTTTTTCGACGAATAGTGTGCAATTATTTTTGTGTGCCCTCGACGATTGCTAATAACGGGTATTCAAGTTAAGAAATCTGTTTTATTATTATGAATAAAGAAAATAACACACTCATTACGATAAACGATTTTATCTGTAATCAATACTTATCTTTCGTCAGATCAAAGAAGAAGAAGATGAAAACAGTTCACACGATTATTATATTATTATCATCTATTAGGATAAAAGCTGACAACAACAACAACAACAACAACTGAAAAAGAAATCCAGACTAAATTTGGTTTATTTACACTTGACGTTTTGGACTTTATGTTTGATTGATTGAAATAAATATGTGAAGAATATTCACGAGATTAATTTATTATTTTTTTGCATAAAGGTGAAAAAGAAAACGTTGAGAGGAGGTATTACATTTGATGTATTGAAGAGAAAAAAATGAACGGCTGGATTAAGAATATGAAAAAAAGAAATTTTCGTTTCGAATGTTTAAACAATCTGATCAACTGTACGAGTACGAGCACAGAAAATATATAAAGCTAAGCCTAAATACAATTATTTTTAGTATTTATTTCAAAAGAAAAACTAAAACTTACCGATAATAGGAAAGAACAGAATCAATAAAATCCAAATCAATTTCGAGCACATGCCACGACCACTCGATGTAAGTAGTTCGAAAATAGCAATAACATCAAGTATTAAAATGATCTACATAGATGTTATACAGAAAATCATTTCTCATTCATCGACAATTGTAGACTTACTAATGCTAAGATTCCGCCAATACTTGAACCAATGATAACTCCACTATCTTCTCCATGAACATTTGAGATTAATGTCATTAGCAATACGACCATTGTACAGACATTAGTTGAGGACATTTTAGAAATAATTATGTAAATCTATAAAAACAAATCTTAGTCATTCATAAATTACTTTGAGTCATCTATGAGAATGATAATAAGAAATAGAGACATTTTTCAAGTAGGGAAACCATCATAAGACACAAAATAAAATAAAATAAATGAGTCAACGATTCTGACTCAGAACTGATTGCTGACGATTTTAAACGCAAGATGGCGGGACATCAAACATAAAAAAGAGGGTGACAGTGAATTACCTACATATCATATTATCGGTTGTCCTTTACAATATTTAAACAATACAAATTCTTTTTTCTTTTATCAATCTCAACAATAAACGTGTTATTTCAAACATTTGCAACTAATATCTAATTACTTCGTATATTTTATATTAATATTATGAAAAACAATTAATCGAAATATCAAATGTTTAGGACAATGTTCCGTTAAAACCACATAAATGAAGACTGAATGTTTTGATTACTGGAGTATCAACTGATTGTGTAATGTTTAATCGAGCAGCAGTGATTAAAAGTGGTCCTGCTTTCCATAAATCGATTTTCTTATTTCCAACACTTGTACCTTGAGCAACTGTAATCCATTGAGTTGGATCTGTTGAATTTGCTAGTTGAACATCAACAATATACGATCGAATAACTTGACCTTTTGTTTGATCTTCTTGAATAACTGATCGATCAACAGTCACTGGTGTTGAATTGAATGATTGAATATGTAGAGTTGAATCATCGAATGTCAAACGTTGAGTTGGAGTAACTGAAGTTCCATAACATGATCGAATGAAATCACCTAATTGTTTATATCGAGTAGCATAAGCAGATGGAATGAGACCTGTTCGATCAGGTGTTAAATCTAACATGAGAAGACAATTTCGACCAACTGTTTGATGATAAACTTGAATCATTTCAGAAAGTGGACGAAGCTCTGCTTGAGCACCCTACAAATATAAAATGACTTCTTGATTTGTAAGTGACGAGAGTGAACGTATGTATACCCAAAACCATCGATCATGAGTTTGAAGAGTAGTATCACATTCAGCAGGATTGAAAACAGGACTATTTGGATCACCACCTCCATCAGCTGTTCCAGTTGACCAATTTGGATCAGGTGCAACACCCATTTCAGTGCCAATCCATCGAGCAGGATTCTTCGATACACCATATCCATTAAAGGCAACTGCTTGTGGTTGAAGTTGATCTAACAATGCAGTTATCGGGTCTTTCAATGAAGCTGTATATCCTCCATCAAACCAAATTTCATCTAACGAACCATATCTTGTCCAGACTTCTCTCAATTGTTGTAACACAATATTATCATATGTCTGCTGTGTGATACTCAATTGACCTGGTCCCAATGTGTCATTTATCACCTATTTCGAATGAATAAGAATTTATAGAGCGAGAGAGAAAGAAAAAAAGGAACGCACCAGACCACGGCCAACATTGAGCCAAGTATTAGTAGCTACTGTATAGTAAAAACCAGTTCTGATTTTTCTCTGTTCACAACTGTTAACGAATTCTCCCAAAACGTCTCGTCCTTTCATCGGTGAATAATCAATCGAATAATTATATGGAATGAGTTCACCAGACGGATGTAGTGGAAATGAAACATTTGTTGGTGCCATATGAAATCCACAGGCATGCTATTCAACATCAATACATTTTATTTGCCTGAACAATTCAACGTAAATGACTTACTTTAGCAACAAGTACAGCATAAACAGCACCGAAATCAACCATAGTTTGTGCCCAATTATCTGTATTTAGTAGGTGTGGCTGAAATAATGATGAACTAGGAGCCATTTGTCCTGAACAACCATCCTGTTCAATAAAAGTTGCTAAATTAAAATGAATTAAGAAGCCTAATTCTTGAGCTTGCCATTGAAGTTGTTCCGGTGCTAGAAATTGTCAATGAAGTGGTGATATTAAATAGGAGGTTGACCTACTTGGTAAAGCAATGCGAACACCTGTTTTAGGTGAGATACGATACTTTCCAGAGGATGGAGGGAATCGTTGTCGATTTCGACGTAAATTAAATCTGTATGCATGAAGAGTCGACGCAAACAATAGAGTGACGAGCAACACAATTATGAATTTCATTCTTGCTCAAAGAAAAAATTTAAAAATCCAAGTAACAAAACATCTTATTAAATAGTATTTCTCTTATCAAGGTTGCTTATCTTTGAATATCTAACCAAACATCGGTTCTCCCATCACAAAAAAAAATGAAGACTAAAAAAAGAATTATTTGAATAGGTTTTTATCAAGCCTATAGTTATAACAATTCATGAGTCACTATTTATTTTAAACAAGTCCTTGGATCTCAAAACTAGTCCAGAGATTTTATTTTTATTCGCATGAAATATTGTTGACTTTAAAAGTAAAAAAAAACGTTTATGATTGTGTTGAATTTGAACTTGAACCACATAAATGAACAGTAAATGCTTTGATTACTGGAGTATCAACTGAATTTGTAATGTTTAATCGAACAGCAGTGATCAACAAAGGTCCAGCTGCCCATAAATCAATTTTCTTATTTCCAACACTTGTACCTTGAGCAACTGTAATCCATTGAGTTGGATCTGTTGAATTTGCTAGTTGAACATCAACAATATACGATCGAATAACTTGACCTTTTGTTTGATCTTCTTGAATAACTGATCGATCAACAGTCACTGGTGTTGAATTGAATGATTGAATATGTAGAGTTGAATCATCGAATGTCAAACGTTGAGTTGGAGTAACTGAAGTTCCATAACATGATCGAATGAAATCACCTAATTGTTTATATCGAGTAGCATAAGCAGATGGAATGAGACCTGTTCGATCAGGTGTTAAATCTAACATGAGAAGACAATTTCGACCAACTGTTTGATGATAAACTTGAATCATTTCAGAAAGTGGACGAAGCTCTGCTTGAGCACCCTACAAATATAAAATGACTTCTTGATTTGTAAGTGACGAGAGTGAACGTATGTATACCCAAAACCATCGATCATGAGTTTGAAGAGTAGTATCACATTCAGCAGGATTGAAAACAGGACTATTTGGATCACCACCATCATTTGTTGTTCCAGTTGACCAATTTGGATCAGGTGCAACACCCATTTCGGTACCAATCCAACGGACGGGATTTTGTGATACGCCATATCCATTAAAAGCAACTGCTTGTGGTTGAAGTTGATCCAACAATGCAGTTATTGGTTGTTTCAATGAAGCGGTATATCCTCCATCGAACCATATTTCATTCAATTGTTGATAGTTACTCCATAGCTCACGAAGTTGTTGTAGAACAACATTGTCATATGTTTGTAGAGTGACATTGAGTTGACCAGGTTGTAATGTGGTGTTCAAAATCTACGTATATGAATTCTCAAGATGTGACTATAAACAAAAATGAAATCGACTTACAACACCATTGTCAAAATGTAAATAACTATTGGATACCACAGAATAATAGAATCCTGTCTTTATTTGTCGTTTTTCACAGCTTTTTACAAATTCTCCCAAAACATCTCGACCTTTCATCGGTGAATAATCAACAGTATAATTGTACGGAACAATTTCTCCTGATGGATTCAACGGAAATGATACTTTGGTTGGAGCCATCAAAAATCCAGAACCATGCTTCAAATAAAAATAAACTCTCTCTCTCTGCACTTTCATTAATTTGATCGTACCTTAGCAACTAAAACAGCACCTTTTGCACCAAAATCAATCATCGTTTGAACCCAATTATCCGTATTCAATAGTACGGGATCGAAATCCATAGGACTTGGAATATTCAAATTTCCGAGTTGTGGACTTCCGAAAGTTTCCAAATTGAAATGAATAAGAACGCCTAGTTCTTGTGCTTGCCATTGCAATTGCTGAGGTGCTGAAAATGAGTCAAATTTCTCTTAACAAACAAGAATATCTATTTGTGGATATTTACTTGGCAGAGCAATACGTAGACCAGTTTTAGGAGAGATACGATATTTTCCAGAAGATGATGGTCGTCGTCGTCCTCCTCCTCTTCGACGATTGTGATCAAATGGAAACGCTTGAGTACCAAATTCCAATACGAATATCAGTAATAGAAAAAAAATGACGCTTTTCATCTTTGTCTACAACGAAATTTTTGACACAGTTGCAGTTAATGTCGTCATTTTAAATATTTCTATGATCTTATCAAATTTATCTTTGAAAGTACATGAGAGGTCAGTCGTGTGTAGCTTTTTATTTCTATAAAATCACGAAATGCTTATGAATTTCAGTGTAATACGTTAACATTTCACAAGTCTATTTGGAAAAAAATCGATCACTGAGAAAAGAAAACATCACAACAAAATGAGTATATATTCGAATAAGAGAATGAATGAATGAATGAATGAGATTAAATATTCTAAAACTAAAAAAGACAAGAAAAAGAAAAAAAAAACAAAACTTAGAAAGTTATTGCTATAAAAATGTAAAAAACGTCTTTTTTTCTCGAGGATAATTGTCATGTTTATGAAGTTTTAGTTGATAATTGAACTTTTGCTGTATGTAATTCTCGTTTAACGGAATCGATCATTGATTGAAATCTAAATATAATAAATCATATCAATTCAATAAATCGAATATGTCGAATTCCTAACGTGCAACTAGTCTTTTTTAATTATCTACGAAAACTAAAAGTTACTTTAATGTTTGACTAGAAAATATTTTCATTGAATAAACTTCACAAAACAATCTACTCAAATGTTAATTCGAAAGAAACAAACAACACAAACGATGTCTTACTGTTGATATCGATCATTGATTCGATCTTTTTCATCCTAAGAAAAAAAAACCGAACATTTATTTGAACAAAATCTTCGCAATAAATCGATTACTTCAGTTAAAGCTCGACGTTTTTCATATTCCATTTGCAGTTCAACATTTTGCAATTGTTTTGTTCGTTCGATTTCTTTTAACGAATGTCCTTCAACTTTCGATAATTGATTCTTTAGAAAAAAACATCGAAAAGAAAAATTGAAAGACAAGTCTTCATGAAAACTATTTACTTGTAAGACTTTCATTTTATCAACAGCTTCTCTTTCCAAATCTTTGTAAACTAAATTAGAAATCAGAGCCAATCGAAAACTGAAAACAAATGTTCGTTTTACCGTGTTTTTCTCGTGCTAAATCATCGATCATAACCTCTCGTTTAGCTAATTCAGCTGCAAAATATTTTCTATCGGCATCACTATCGAGCAGTGCGTTGTTCAAATCATGACGAAGTTTATTTTCTTGTTGTTGACGAATTTCTAACTCTTGTTTAAGCCAAGCAAGACGAGCCTATTGACATTTTTGTTGTGTCTCACAAAATGAAACCGATGAATTTGTTTACCTTGACTTTGCTTAACCATGTTTCAACATCATCGCGAGTACTTGTCGGTGAATCGATGATAAACGGCTCATCGGAATCATTGGATAAACATTCGGTACAATAGTTAATATCATTGTAGACAATATGAAGAGAATTCTGAAAGTGAAGAAAATGTTTTATTTCGAGAGTCGATTGTTTTGCTTTTGAGTTTACCTGAAAGTCTTTTTCTTTTTTAGCTAACTGATTTTTTTCATTCGTAGTTTCGACGGTCAATCGAACGATTCTTTAGAAAGAAAGATGGAGTTGTTTTTTTTTTGTTTTGTGTGGATTCGACATACTTTGATTCCAATTCATCGATGAGACGAATCTAAAAATAAATTTCAAATCCAAATCTTATTTCAATATTTGATGAAATTGAAACTTTTTCTTTTAATTCTCTTGTTAAATTCTCGACTGAATATTGTGCTTGTGTGGCTTCGTCATCGAATTTCGTTGCTTTGCTCTGAAGTCGTTCGAGATCTTTCTTATATTCATTTTCATGTCGTTGTAAAATTCCAATTCGAGCTTTTTCTTCGGATAATTGTAACTGAAAAAACAAAACGTTCATCGATGATCAATCGATCGGGATTTTTACTTTAAGTGTTTCGACTTTATTTTCATAATCGACTTGAAGCGTTTTCATTCCTCGAGTATATTCCATTTTTGTTGTTTCGAATTTACGCTAAGAGAAAATCAGCATGAGATTTAATTGGGAAGAGAAAATCGAAACTAACTTTCATATCTTCGTAATCACTTTCGAGTGACGCAAGTCGAGTTTGAAATTTAGTTTTTTCCTTTTAGCAAAATTGAAATCAAAAAGCTTCAATTAACAAATAAAAACAGCGGTCTTACATCATTAAATGATTTCGAAATGGAATGATATTGAATCGAAAGAGAATCTCGTTCGAATTCTAGTTCTTTGACTCTTTGTAAGAAATCCTTTTAAAAAAAAAAACAGTTTTCGAAATGAAAGAACTATGTCTTTTTTTTTTACTAATCGTTCGTTTTCGATTTCGATAACATGTTGTTGAAGTTGAGAACGCGATGTATTTAATGTTTCAATGTCCGTCTAAAGACGAAAATCGATGAATGAAATGAAATGAATTTCGTTAATCGAACTTCAGCTTGTTTTAATTTCGAATCGACGTGATTTCGATGATTGATTTCTTCTTGTAGTAATTGATGAAGATTTTGTTTGTCCTTGTCGATTTGCGAATAACGTTGGCGAGCAATTGACAATTCACTTTCGAGCTTTTCAAAATCATTCGAGAGTTTGTTTAGTTTTGATGAAAATCAAATCGAAATTTACTTCGTTAACTGAACTTTTCAATGACGCGATTTCCGTTTCGTGTGTCGAACGAATCGATCGAAGTTGTTCAGTCTAAAAAAACGAATCATCGGACTTTTTCTAAGTCAAAAAACAAAACACGAATGACAAACATCGCTTTCATTTCGTTTGAAATGTTCTTCTAATCGATGATGAGTTGTCTGAGAACTGTTTAGATCCGATTCGAGTTTGGAAACTTGTTCACGAAGAGTTTGATTTTGTGTTTTGAGATTATCGATTTCTTTAACTAAATGTTCGTTTCGTTCTAACATTTGTGTCGAACCGAATTGATGTCGATCGACGTCTTTTTCTAATTTTTTCACTTTCGCTTTCCATCTGAAATTGAAAAGGCGATTTTCAGTTTTGATTTTCTCGAAATACTCAACTGTTTGATGGTTTCTTGTGCTTGAATTTTGAATTCTTCTCGTTTTTGTTCGGAATCAGCTAAGAGTTTCTGCGTACTCGTTGCTTCTTGAGCGTATCGTTCAGCTTCTTGAGTGATTTCTTCAAGTTTTTCGAGAGTTAATGTTAAATCTCGTTGTAATTTGGCATTTTGTCGTTCATATTTATCACAATTTTCAGTTAAATCTTTGACTTCAACGAGACTTTGAGCAACGAGCTTTTCTTTTTCATCACATTTTCGAACGACAAGCTAACAAATTCAACGTCAAATACATTTGAATTCCAAAAAAAAAGAGAGAAATTTACTTCTAAATGATCGGAAAGTTGTTCTCGTTGACGTTCACTTTTCTCGAGTTCTTTTTTGAATAAAACAATATCATTCAAAGTATTCGTTTTTGTAAGTAACATTTGCTGTTGAAGAAGATATTCTTGTTCTTTAGATTTCAAAACAAAAAGAAAAAGGTCAATTTCGAATTTTTCTTCAATCGAACCTGTTTGTCTTCGTCGATTACTCGAGAGAATTAACTCGTCTCGATGTTGTTTTTCACGTTCCATTTCTGTTCTCAACAATTGATCTTTCAATTGAGTTACCTGAAACACAACAAATCGTTTTATTTAATGACAAATCAATTGTTGATAAACATTAATCAAAACTAAAATTATTCAACTAAATAAATTCGAACGTACACTTTCTCGAATTGATGCCGCACAGTCTATCAAAGTGCCTGATTTCTAGAAATGTCAGTGAGTCAATATTTGCAAAAAATCCATCGAAATAGAAAATCAAGAGCAAACGAAATCAGTATCCATACTTGTTGAGTGAGAAATGATTTGTTGACTTCACTTTCTTCTAATTGTCTTCGTGTACTTTGCAGCTCATTTTCATACTAAATTCAAATTGAAAGAATCGACTTTCTTTTTTTTTTAAATCGAGAATTTTTACAATCTGTTTATTCGATTCAGCGAGTAAAAGACGCGCTTGATAGATTTTATCTTCTTCACTATGAATTGGCGTTGTTAATTTTCTTTGATATTGAAGTTCGTTGATTAATGTTCGAACTTCTTCTTGTTGCTGTTGTTGATCTTTATCACGTTTCAAATCGCGTTCGATTTCCTGCAAACGTCGATCGAGACGAGATTGAACAATCTAATCACAAAGATTCCATTTTTGAAATCGTCTCGTTAATTGACTCAATCGAAGACGGAAAAAGAGAACTAAACTTTGCGTGAGAAGAAGAAGAAGAAGAAAAAAGCTGATTTCTTTAGTCTGACATCGTGCTAAGCTTGCCAACAAGTGATTATGATGTAATCGAACAAAGAATATCAAACCTCTTCAACTAAAGGATCTTGTTTTGACAAACACGAATCATTTGCTTCGTCATCTTCATCACTTTCATTTCTGAAAACACGTCAAATTAAAAAAAATGTTTCGATTTTGAAAGATTTCGTTTACAATCGAAGTACATCTCGTTGTTGTTTCGATGTTTTGCCGATTTCTCGTTTGAGTCGTCCGTGTTCAACTGATAATGATTGTAATTCATTATCGAGATTCGTCAATGAACGACCGAGAACATCGTCATTGAAACGAACACCTTTGCTACTGTTACTTCGTTGATGATTCGATGGGATAGGCGGACGTCGAGAACTCGGCGAGATTTGTTCACGATCGTAGTCTATCGAAAATCGAGAAGAGTTTTTTTTTATTAAAAATAAAAGATTCTTCTTCTTGGCTTTTTTTTTACGAGAATCAACTGTTGAATAGAGTTCATCGTTTGCCGTGCCATTCTTTCGAAACTAAAACAAAACGAAAATCGACTGTTGAAAATAAAGAGATGAGACGGATTTCACTGTATCCAATAGCGAAGTTGTTGTTGGCTGTTGAATTTGTTTTAATAATTCGAAATTTTGTTGTGCATGTCGAAGATTATTCTCCGTATGCTAAAAGAGAATAGAGAGGAGATGAACTGACAATGTTGACTGTAATCTTTACGATTAATGCCGTATTTAAATGACGGATTTTGTCATTGGGTTCCAAATCCACATTTGGCAATTGTCGTTTTGATGATAAGCTCATTTCGTTCGAATAAATTCTCTTCTTCTTCTTCTTCTTCTTCTTCTTCTTCTTCTCCTCGTCTAGGTCTTCACCTTCATTCGATTGTTCATTCAGGCATTTCAGTTTCTCGTTACTTAGGAATATTCTTTATAATTTGCATAAGATCGATCGAGTTGATCATTTTTTTAGAATTTTTTCAAAAGAATTCGAACGAAATTTTATTGAAAAAATCGATTTGCTTTTATTTTCGAACGAATTTTTCTCGAGAAAATGTTCGAACAAAAAAAACGAAAAGATGTCACTGTTTTTCAATCTTATTGGTTTTACATAATCGAAAAGAAAAAGTGTGTGTAGTATAAGTAAGCAAACACACACACACACACATAGTGTAGGAATGAATCGATGACATACGATAAACGATTGTAGTCAAACAAAAATGCATTTTTATACGCATCTATCGACTGAAATACTTTTCCACAGTGGGTAATTTTTAAAATATCTTTGAGTTTATGTATTTTGAATATTCCCAACAACAGAATATCGTTTATTTTGATATTGAAATATTTTCGGCAAAAGAAGAAAAACAACAATCTGACGCATTTTATTCGAGAATTTGGAAATTACCAACATATATTACTAAAAATGTTTTATGTTTTAGAAATACAAGAGAAATTCTTTGATTAGAAATGGACGGTCAATCGAAACAACATCGGTCAGTTCCGGGAGTTAATCAAATGAAAAATTTAGTCAAATCCAACAAAGAAAGTAACGAGAAGAACTTTCGTATTCAAACGAATAAACCAACAAAAATGTCTCAAGATAATCGAATAAATTCCTTTCGACGACAGAAACCCAATGGAAATGACCAATCGAATGCTAAACCATTACTCGAATGTATTCAACCCGAACCATTGCTTACTTCAAAACCCTACGAAAAGTCGATCTCACAACGACGAAGAAGAAATGAACCGTTCAATGATAATCATTTCGGTAAATTTTTCATTTCGAAATTCGATTTCAATTCGATTGTTTTCTGTTTTTAAAACAAAAGAGCGTAGCAATGATGATGATGTGAATAAACCGGATATTTCTCCTGGAAAAGTTTGTTTTTTGTTTTGTCAATTGAATTCCGTAGAACAAGTTCATTGTTTAGACTGAAATCGGTCGTTCGACAATTGATATTCGTCAGCCAACAGATAAACAAATATCTGCATTGACTAAAACTTTTGATAAAATTCTTTCTGAACGTTGTTTGACAAGTCAAAGTCTCGACAACCGACAAACAATTTTCGTTAAACTCAGAGATTTAATTCAGAATTCTCGAGCAGATGCTCAAGTTATTCTGTACGGTTCGATTTATTTCGAATGTTGTTTGGAAAAACCAGGCATTATGGACATCGATGTTCAATTTGCTGGAGTCTCGTCTTACGAAACACTCAAACAATTGAATGAACTTCTAAAAACCAGTGGTTTGTGTTCGAAAAAAAAACAAAAGAAAATTGAATTCGTTCGATTTCTGTCGAATAGATATTTATAAACAAGCTGTGATTGATACGGATTATAAGCCATCGTGTATTAATTTAATAACAAATGAACCGAATATGCGCGTGAGAATAACATCGGGATTTAACCGAGGTATTCATCTCTCGGAATTGATTCGACTTTATACGAAATTTGATCATCGATTGATTAAATTACTTCGATTATTTCGAATTCTATCGAAAGTTTGTTTGAGAAAATGTTTTTCAAACTCATTTCTAATTCATAAATTCGCGTAGATCTGCAATATCGATCAACCAGACATTGGAACACTGCATCCGATAGTTTTTCATTTAATGATGATTCACTTTCTTCAACAAGTTGAACCTGCTGTTCTGCCATGTCTACACGAATATGTAAATTCCTAATTATTCGTTTGTTTTTTTCAGTTGATCTTTCCGATTTATTAGGCATACGGAATCGATAATGTTCCATTGACATTAACCGATGATCAATATCCGGAATTTATTGAACTTTGTAAAAGTTATTCGAAAGAATGGAAATCATCGAATAACAGTTCGATTGAAATACTTTTTCTTCAATTTCTTTCGTATTATGTCAAAACATTCAATGTCAAACAATTCGTCGTTTCAATTCAAACTCGAATGCCCGTTGTAAAAATCGACAAAAATTGGCACAGTAGAAAACTACTCATCGAAGGTACGTTCTAATTCGATTTTGACATCGAATCGAGTTTGTTTGACTTAGATCCAACGGATATTAAACGAAGTTTAAGTCAAACAATGTCATCTATTCGATCGATCGATTATTTTCGTGAAGTTTTCAATACAGCTTTGAATTATTTCGGTCGAAAACAAAAGCCAACCAAGAAAATCCTTTCAAATATTGTAACAACTGAAAATAACGATGGAGATCTGATTGTTATTGACAATGACGAAGAAATTGACGAGCCAACTGTTGAAAACAAAAGTTTATTGCATAATTCGTACAAATTATTTGTCAAATCTTTGCCAACGGTAGTTGCACGTGATGCAAATATTCGACAGATACGTGTTCGAGAACTTTACAAACATCAAATCGATCCAAAGGATAAAAATGCATTCAAAGGATATTTGAGATTGAATTCAATGAATAAAAATTCGATTGAACAAGTTGACGAAATTGCTGACGAACAAAACGAAGAATTCTTCGATACCGAACAACAATCCGATGAGGAAGAACATCAAAATGAATTAGTTGTAATGAATGACGATCAAGACGAAGAAGATATCGTCGAAAATGACAAATTACCAAGTTCAACAGATAAAATCAATCCGACAAATATCAATAAAATTCCATCAGCATTCAGTTCACCAATTCAAATTTCGTTGTCAACTGAAAATAATCAAGAAGACAATTCTTCGGAGTTCTTCTACGATTTCAAACCTGAAAATTTCCATGCTGAACAGGTGAATTCGATGTCATTACGTTGAATTTTCAAGAAAACGAAATTGAACTTTTCAGGGTGCACCGTATATTTGCGCGATTTGCAATGGAGTTGGACATTTGAAAAGCGAATGTCCTGAATTGATTCTTCCGAATATGGTCGAACTACCGAATTTAGACGATAAATGGCTTAAAATACTTTCTCAACTTTGCCAACAAATTACTGGTAGTTTGGTCTTGAAATGAGAAAACGATTTGAATGACTTTTATTTTTTAGAACGAAGCAAACCGAAACAAAAAGATATCGATGATCGAAATGCAATTGTTAAACAATTGGAAGAACAAATCTTAAAAGAATATCCCGAATGTGAATTACGTGTTTTCGGATCGTTTTATAACGGATTCGGTTTTCAACATAGTGACTTAGATGTTTGCTTAGTTTTCAAAGATGGACGAGAACATAATGTTTGACAAAATCTTTTTTTCAATCTTAAAACTTTTGTTTTGTTTAAAATAGAGCGATGATGTCATTCGCATTATGCAGAAAGTTCTACGAATTATGAGAGTATCGAGAAAATACGATGATGTTCAGCCGGTTTTACATGCAAAAGTTCCGATTATTCGATCGAAACATCGTGAACTTCATATTGAAATTGACATTAGTTTGCACAATATGCTTGTAATATCAAACAAACAAACTCTCTCTCGAATTTGTTCGTCAATCAACGTTTTTTTTTAGGCAATTGAAAATACAAGATTGTTGAAAACGTACACAGAAATCGATCCCCGTGTAGCAGAATTAGGTTACATGGTCAAACATTTAGCAAAAGTTTGTGTTTTTTTTTAAATTTCGTTTTGAATAGAAATCGATTGGTCGAATTTAGTTATGTGGCATTGGCGATGCGAGTCGAGGAACATTATCGAGCTATGCATATATTATTATGCTTATACATTTCCTTCAGCAAACTCAGCCAGCAGTTATTCCGGTTCTTCAACAGGTTTTTTTTTTTTATTGAAAAGTTTTGCGTTGTTTTTTGGACAACGAAGATTATTTCTAGTTGAATGATGATCCAGCCAAAGGATCGATGTTTAAAAAATGTTCGAAATGGAATGTTTACTTTTATGAAGATCTTTCAAAAATCGTTCGTTTTTTTTTCTGTTTTCTTCGAAATATTCAATGGAAATCAATTATTTTCTTCAGAAACAAATGTGGAAATGTGAAAATACATTGTCAACTGGCCGATTATGGATTGAATTCTTGAGATATTTTACTGAAATATTCAATTACGATGAACACGTTGTGACCATTCGACAATTTGAACCGTTATTAAAACATGAAAAGGGCTGGTTTAAACATACAATTGCCATCGAAGATCCATTCGAATTGAGTCATAATTTAGCTGGTGGATTATCGCCGAGAAGTAAAACGAATTTTGTTTTGTTCAAAAAGAAGAGAATTTGTTTGCATTTTGAAATAGATTGGATACTTATTCGACGAGTTTTTATTCGAGCTCGACAACAGTTTGGTGTTCAACTAGATGAACAAAGTCTTTCGACACCAAATATGAAAAATATCGAAGTAAAATTTTTCTTTGCTTAAACTTTTGTCAATAAATAAATCGATTAATTTAAGGAAATCTTATTTAATATCGACGAATTATGTCCAGCAAATGCACCTAAACGTTGCGAATGGTGTAAAGGTCCTTATCACGTACGTAAACGTTGTCCAAAATTAGCCAGTTTAGTCAATGATAAAGAAAAACAACGACGAATGAATAAACCAAATGGAAATCCTCAATCGTATTATGACCAACAACAACAACAACAACAGCCGTATGCTCATAATTCTCATCAATATAATGAAAACTACAATGGACGAATGTATCCGCGATCGGCACCAGCTCATCCTCAACAAAATCCATTTAATTATTCGACTTATTCTCATCGTTCAAATCAACAACAATTTTCAACATATACATGTTTCATTTGTGGACAAATGGGTCACATCAAAGCTCAATGTCCACAACGATCACAATCGCGTAAACCTCATCAATAATCGAGAAAAACAAGGCCAACTTTTAGTTAACTTATCTCAGATTTTTTTTCTTCTTTTTTTTTTGTATATAAAAATTTGCGATATGTAATCATGTCTCTCCCTCCTTCGCTCTCTCTTTTTTTTTTCATCTGTGTAGCTAAATATATTTTACACTATCGTTGTCGCCATTTGTTATCGTTCTGTTTTCTTTTTTTCTTTTCTTTTCCTTTTTCTTTGCCAGAGAGAGACCATTTGAAGATCGCTTATTTCAAAGTTGATTTCATTCCCTTTTCTTTTGGGAAACCAACAAAAAACAAACAAACAAACATCAACTACAGTTTGACTTTTTTCTTCGTTTGTTTAGATATGAGCACAGACAATAGCATACAAAATCTCGACGCCAATGGGCAAACATTGGTCACACCAGCCGAACGACAAGCTTTGATTCAACAATTGTAAAAGATCTTTCTATCAAATGACGAAATTTTCATTGTTTTATATAGAAGCCTCACATGGTCAACTCAGTTGGCAACAAGAGTCGAAAATATAAGCTATGAAAAATCGCGTGGAACCAAAGTAAGATCAAATAATGTTCGTTCGAAAAGAAAAAAAAGAAGTTCACTGTTTTTCTCAAGAATTTGTATTATAAACTGGCACAGGGTTATAATCAACAATTACACGGTAAGAATTATCTATTCATTGAATATGTCAATTGTTAGTGGTGGAGAAGAACATCATCTGCTTTTCTTCCTCTTTAGATAAACAAGTTCCACAGAATCAGTCACAATCTCAACAGGCAGCAGCAGCAGCGGCAACATCAGTAAATTCAATTGCTAATCAATATCCAAATTCTTCAATGAACTATTCTTCAAATTCATCTACATCAATAGCCAATGTTGCTTCTCATTCAATAAATCCTTTAATCAATTCTCAAGTGCGTTTTCCTAATGTTCAACAAACACGTATGCCAACATCTACAACTGCAATTCTTAATAATCAACCTTCATTGCTCAATCAAAATCTACGTTTACGTGAATCACAAAGATTTCCTCAACGTATTTATTTTCTCAAACAGTCGAACTATGTCGAATTTTCTTTTTCTAAACATTTAGCTGTCAATACAAATTATGCATCGGCAACAGCAAATGCCGCTTCTCAAATGGTAACAAATACGACTCTAAATGAGTATCTATCTTCGACAACAACAAATCGATTTGCCAATCCATCGATGAATACTCCTCGACCACGAATGACCGCAATTACGCCTAATTTAAATGGTTTTTGTTCGAAATTTTCTTCAAAAACCGAAAGATCTCGTTTTTTTTTCTCGTAGTAAATTTGACTTCTCAAAGTAATCCAAATGATATCTTACATCAGTTTGTCGTTGGCAATCCACCTCCAGCAGCAGCAGCAGCAGTACCAGTACCAGTAGCAACTTCAGGACCGAGTACATCTGCTAGTGGCGATCGATGTTTGTTCTTTTCGTTTGATCTAAGACGAATGTCATATAAAAAACTGTCTCTTTTACTGATTTAGTATTACAACAAATTCTTTCCGATAGCAGTGGAATAGCAAATAAAATGTCGCTACAAAATCGAGCATCAACAGCACCGATGATGGTTGACATTTGAGAGAAATTTTATTGATGATAAAAATCGAATTTAATCTGTTTAGCCAACTCAAATTCGTCCAACAACATCGACGAATATGAGCACTCTTCGATCTGCACTTTCAGCTCAGCAAGCTTCAACTCCTCCTTCACTTCTCTCAATGCAACCGTAAGAATTTCTCCATGAAGAACAAACAATCCTCAATGTTCGATTGATTTTAAGATCACCGAACATGTCAATTCAACAAAGTCCTTTGAATTCTAATGCGAATAGTTCAACACCAATTGCGAGTAATTATCCATCGCCAATCAATCGGCCAGTTCTATCAGCTGGTAAGTTTTTTTTTTCACAGAAGAATAAATGAAAATTTGATCGTTTTTTGTTTTTGGTTCGAAATAGGAAGTGCAAGTGTTCCGAGTCCAGATGATGAAATCACAAGTTTAGTTAAATATTTAAAAGAAAATCTTAGTCGAATCCAAAGTTACATTCAAAAATTTACCAATGAAAAAAACATTGACAAAGTTCGACATGTTCACCAAATTCACCAACAAATGGTTCAGTTTATCACTAATCCAACAATGGAAAACATCAACAGTGCAAGACACATTCGCGATCTACTCGAACGATCGATGGTAAAACAAAAATACAACATTTTATTTCATATTTTCATATACAAAAACATCCATAGAATCGTCAATTACAACAATTACAACAACAACAGCAACAGCAGCACCAGCAGCAACAACAACAACAGCAGCAACTGCAGCCAAATCCGATAATTCCACCAGTCAATGAATTAGAACAATTCGAAAAAGCCCTTCAAACATTTGTCTCTCAACCATCGGAAAAAAGTTTGATTGTAAATAAAATGTTTATCGAGCCTCTATGCGACGTGATCAACGGTGTTCCACATAAGTTCGTTCGAGAATTTCCCCGTTGATCATTGTTCGTTGTTTTTTTTGTTCGAATAGAAAATTTCGTCTCGATGACGATCATCAAACAAATAAAATCAACGAAAAATCCGTTTCTCTCGTTCAACATTCATCATCGTTGTTAGTAACTCTTCACAATGAAATCGATTCTTCGTTGACAAATCGATTTTCAATCGAATATTTGTCTGTTTCACATACGACGAAATCAATTCAATTAGACGATGAATATTTGAGTAAAAATGGACTCGTACTTCGATGTAAATTATTAGAAATCACAAATCCAATCATACCACCATTGAGATTGAGAATTTCGACACGATATCCCGATGATCAACCGGAGATTTTATCATTGACAAAATCAATGCCGCCCAAACTCGAATATTCAGGTCAATTTTGCGATTCTTTTGTCTCAAGTTGTGAAACCTTAACAATTGATCTCGATTTGTTTAGATGGTCATCGACTCTTCGAACAACTTTCGACTATATTTGTCTCTCAACTATTCAAACTCTCTCCTCAACATACAATCACTGATATTCTTCACATTTGGGTAAGAGATCACACACGCACAACAACAAAAAAAAGCCACAACGAAATTTGTTTTCTTAGTATGAGTCCGTCCAAATGGCATTGTGAATATAATTTCGATAATAGAAACGTCAATAATTGGTACTATTCGTGTTGAGCATAACTGTGAGAATACAAAAGAGCAAAACAGTGAAGTGACGAATGTAAATGCGTTGTTTTTTTTTTTCGTTCTTGATTTAATGTCTTTCAAAATCCGGAAAATTAATCTTGGATCTTCTAATCATTTGCTTTTCGTTTTTTTTAAATGTTGTATTTCCCCGAATCTCACGATTTCTCCATTGCAAAGGAAAAACAATGTATCATTTTGTATTTGCTAATATTCATTTGTTTGCTTTTTTTTTTGTTCGTTGTTTTTTTTTATTTATATACACACGATAAGCATGCAAAAAAAATGTGAGAAAGTTAGAAATAAAAGAAACGGAGACAAAAAAATGTTTTGTTTTTTTTTCTAATGTAAGCTTGCTTTGTTTAATCTATCTAATAATAAATGGAATGTTTTCTTGAATATAAAAAAAAAACGAGAGAGAACAGAAAAAATGACCATTCGCCTAAATAATGCAACTAGTTTTTTGTGTTTTTATTTCAGAAATTTATGATAAATGAAGCGAGTTTAATTCTTCGGTAGGTGGATTCGTTGTTTGTTCATTCGATGTTGTTGTTATCGGTTGTGGTGGTGGTGGTGGTGGTGGTATTGGATCGAGCATTTTTTTAAGTACATCAATTCGATCCATGATTGCCGTACATTTTTCACGTAGATAAACTCGTGATTGTTCTGTACCTTCAGTAAACATGAGTTCTTCGAGAAGTAGATCGACACAAATACGATAAAGATGCAACGCAGATGGATATTCTTTTTTCTCGTCGAATGTTTGAGCTTCAGTTAACATTTGATGAGCAGCAGTTATTCGAATGAATTCATCGTCATCTTCGTTCGTTTCAATTGGCTTAGGTTCTGTATCAGCTAGTTTTTCTTGAGATTCGTTTTGATTAAGATCATTATCCTCGGTAAGGACGGGCTGTTGTTGTTGTTGTTGTTCACCATTTGCATTACTCGATTGGACAGTTGGAGACATTGTTGAAGAATTGGTTGTTTCTTGTGATGATATTGTCTTTGATTGATTAGTCACCGTAGATATCGAATATTCATTGTCATTGGTAGTCATCATTGAACAAGAAATTCATCAATAAATAATAATCAAATAAATAAAACAACGAACGAAATCAAACGAAAACGAAGAGAGAATAGAAAAAAAAAGAGAAATCTAAAACAAAGTTCATCACCTTCATCTGTTGTACATATATACGCGTATGTTATATACCGAGACGTTTAGAACAACAATTGTTTCTCTTTGTTCTCCTTCGCTGTCTCTCGTCTATGTACTTTTATAGGAACTGTCTCTCCTTAGACGCGAATAGTAATCGATTTATTTAGGCAAAGACAGGGACCGTATCAGACCATCAATTGACGGACGAAAAAGAAAGAAGAAGAAAAGAACAAAAAAAAAGTCGTTCTAAAGTAAATAATCAATTTTTGTTCTGTTCTTTTCTTCAGATATTAATCAGAATGGTTGATGATGATGAGGCTCCATTGATCTACGGCGTGGAATTTCAGGTAAAGAAACAACAACTCGTCGAGATGAAAAACACATGTGTTCGATGTAGGCACGAGCTTTATGTGCGGTTAGTGGCGTTGCTGATGATGATACTGTTCGATTTCTAGTCGGAACTCAATCGATTAAATTCGAAAATCAAGTAAAACTCGAGAATTTAGTCAATGAAAACGAAAAAAAAAACAAACTCATCGTTGTTTAAGGTTCATTTCCTCGAATATGATGAAGAATCAGGAATGTTAGGCAAGTCGATTTATTCACATCGTGCCGGGGAAATTTGGCGAATGACTTCATCGCCGACAGATTATCGACGCTTTGCAACGATTTACCAAACGAGTCAATATTTATCTAAAATATAAATCGAAATGAAATCGTTTTTTTTTCTTCTTCTTCTTCTTTTTATTTGTCAACAGTCGAAGATTCGAATGTGGTTAGTAAATGTACGGTTTGGCAAATTCCCGATGATTCAACAAACGACGAACCGAGTTCGCCAACAATCGACATTTCAACAAATCAACTTCATTCGCCATTGAGAAAAAAATTCGATTTAAACGTCCCGAATTCGAATACAATCGAGTAAAAAACAAAAACTCGAATTCGAAATGAATTTGTTTTGTTTTGTTTAGCATCGAATGGGAGACAAATGGCGAACGAATTAGTACAATTAGTGAAACAAATATTTATATTTGGAATGCTGAGCAAACCGATACACCGCAAATAATCTCAACGAGTGCAATCGATTCGAAAACGACGTCTCTTCATAAATTCTCTCTGTGCCGATGGAATCCACATATCAGTACGAATCAATTAGCTACGAATCTCGGTCCGCATATCAAAGGATGGGATTTGAGATCAATGAAGTAATAGAGAAAAAAAAAGAAAAAGAGATCTTCTTGACAATGAGAATTGTCGGTTTAGACCTGCGTTTTCAATTGATAACGCTCATCCGCCTTATGTTCGAGATATTGATTACAATCCCAATCGACAATATTATTTATTATCATGTGGAGATGATTGTCGAGTCAAATTTTGGGATGTTCGAAAGCCTAATGAATGTTTGAAAGTTCTCTCCGATCATTCTCATTGGTAAGACCATTGAGATTTCGACAAGTTTCTCTCAATAAATCTCTTTCGTTTCTACAGGGTTTGGGCATCACGATACAATCGATTTCATGATCAATTGATCGTCACATCGAGTAGTGATACTAAAGTCATGCTATTCAATATCGGTAGTCTATCTTCTGAACCCTACGGAAGTCTAAATACATCCGATGATGCCAAGTAAAACAAACTTTTTCTCTCAAATAAACACGTCGAGTTCTTTTTTTTGTAGAGAAGAAGTCGAGGAAACAGTGAATGAAGATCGTTTACTATGTGTGTTTGATGAACATGAGGAATCGGTTTATTCTGCGCAATGGGCCTCGAATGATCCTTGGCTATTAGCGTCTCTTAGTTACGATGGTCGTCTTATTCTCAATCGAGTTCCGAAAAATGAAAAATTCCAAATTCTTCTTCGTTGTCCAACTTAACAAAAATAAAAAGCAAACAAAACACGAATCGATATCATCTTCTTCTTTGTTAAAAAGAGATAAACGAAATTTATTGTTTTTTTTTCTGGAAAAGTCTAAAGATAAAAGTCAATGTGCTGATCAAAACCTTCACGGCGACATCAACGATTGCAGAAACGATGATAAATTCGATTGTAACGACGCCGATGTCGATCCTAATGGAAAAAATGAATGACCTGTCTGATTTGTTAGTTGATTTGAAAATAAATCATAAGCATATTTTGTATATTCATGTAATTCGGGTCGACAAGCGAGACTCTTCAAAAACAAAAAAAGAGAAATCTTTGAGTTTTTCGGTGATTGTTTTACTTGAAAGTGAATGACTAGTTGATCATGATGGTTTGACAGCTTGGAATAAATATTGTTACTCATTGGGACGATTTTTGCGAATGGTATTTGAGGTTCACTGACGACAGTTGAGTCGGTTCTATCGGAGAGAAACACGAGTTTTAGTGAGAAAAAAGCGAACAAATGTAACGAACTGATTTGTTTTCGACATTTCTCGAGCGAATTCATCGTAGATATTCGAAAAACTTTGATCGATAATTTGTGTTAAAACACGTTGAAATGTTTCGCTGGAAAACAAATCAATCCGAAATCGAGTTAAATTCGGTTGAATCAAATGTCAAACCTTTCGATCATTTCGATACACTCGCTTTCGAATTGTTGTTGTGCATTGTAAACCGACGATCGTGTTGGCAAATACGAGTTCGCCTGCAAACAAATTCAACGATTTTCATTCACAAAAAAAACAAAACTTCATTTTTCTCTCGAACTGTTGTCAAAATATTCGAAAACGAATAAGCCGATGTCGCGGATGTTGTTGTCGTTGTTGTTGTTGTTGTTGTTGGAGGTTTGTGATGTGATCGAACGTATTTTAACAATGGATTTTGATTTGTTGCTGATTGATAACGTTTCTTTTCGATTTGATGACGAATTTCACTGCAATACCAAATGATATCGTTGATGTCCAAAGTTTGTTGCAGCGGAATTCTAGAAGAATTCGAGAACTCGAAAAAGTTCGATGTTTGTTTTGTTTTTCTACCGAGAAAGAATCGTTTTTGTTGCTTTTCGAACGTCATCGATCAAACAATTCATTCCTAAATAAAATCCTATTAAAAAAAAACGAAATTCATCAAACAAAACGAATTCAACCTGCATCAGTCGCATATCGAATGACATCTAAACATGCTAATTGAATGTCTCTCGAGAGTAAACTATTTTGTTCTTGAATCGACTAAATACAAAAAAAAACGACTTGTCAAACACCAACAACTGATCAGTCGAGGTTTTACTTCAGCATGCGAGGATTTGGCTGTTGCTGAAACTGCGCCAGCAGTCGTTCGAATTTGTTGATTTTGAGCTTGAGAATAAAGTCGACCGCTTAATGCGCTGACGACTAATTCAGTTAAAGCCAAAATGAAACTCGAACAATACGCCAATGTAAATAAACGTGCAAAACATTCGATTCTCAATTGTTCCCAAAGTTCTCGTTTTTGTTGAGAATCAGTCGTTGTCGACAAACAATTGAGAATATTTTCACATTGAAATGCTCGATTTATATTCAAAACAACTTGTGCAAATATATCCGTGCCTAATTTCCCTCGAAAAAAAAGTCAAACAACCAAGTCATTCGAGTCAATCTACTTGTTCGAAGGCTCGTATCTCGATTGTGTTCATAATACAATTGTTTTTTCCATTCGACTAACATTTGATCTTGTTCATTGAGCATCGACGACAGTTTGCTGTTGATATATTTCACTGCTGCATAACCGCCGCCGGTTAATAAAGAAACAACTAAGATCTTTCGACGATGACGTTTAACAAATTGCCAAAGCATTGACATTTTTTTTGTTTTAAATCTGAAAACAAAAGATCGTTTCAAATCTGCCGAATTTTTTTTCTTTTTTTGTCTATCGATTTAAGTAGAAATTTCACCATAAACGGAAAAACGCTGCTGAAAATTCAAAGCTGAACAAGTTAATAAACTAAAATTTGTATTTATTGCACGAAAATTGTCTTGATCTAAGAGCGCGTCTCTCAGCCAGCGCATTTGTTCTTTGCTTAACAAGGTTTTCTCGTCGTTTTTCGAGTAGCCGGATGATGTTGACGAACAACAATCCATCGCTCCGATGTCGATCGGATGAGCTTCGGTGTTGTAAACGTAACCAGTTTCGAGAAAACACGAGTCTATTCAAATGAAAATCGAAATTTTTTTACCGGAAATTTGAAGTTTTACTGTTGAATGATCGATGTTCGATTGCGTATTCGCCGTTGGAATGAAGAAAATTGGTCTCATCGAAGATTAGATAGAGATATTTGATAGTTTCAGCAAGGAAAAATGATTCCATTCGATTATCCAAACGATGATCTTTGACGTTTTTCAACTAAATCGATTTACAGTTTTATTTCTTTTTTTCTAAAAATGATTACCGATGTGTAACCACACGATGTTTTACAACACGATTCAATTGCATCGAAAATATCCGCAGCCATGAACAAAAGCGTATCGTCATTCGTCGCTTTGTATAAATACATAATTGACTCAATATGTTCTTCAACAAAAAAAACAAATCCTCCTTTTTATTTTCTCTCAGTAAAACGAAATGTTTAACCTGGTCTTAGCGGATAAGCTTCTCGACCTTGCATGCAATCTTGTTGACCGAGATTATAAAACTCCGGCATTGCACCATATTTTCTCCACATTGTATGATAAGCAAACAGAGTTTCACGTGCTCGGTCCAATTGACCGATTAAAGTCTAAACAAAAATCATCGTGTTTCGATGGACCGACAAATCTAATCGATCAATGCTGCTCACCAACAAACCCGGATAAAACGCATCCAAAGATGCAAACAATGGCATTGTTTTTCTTCCTTGTTCGTAATTAGCAAAGACAAACCAACCGGTTCCATCACTCATGTATTTATCAAACGCTTTTACATATTCTTAAACAGATTTCAATGTCAAACATCTTCGTTTAGTTGAGCTTTTGTTTTTTTTACCATTGAGCATGTTCATTAATTCAGGCTGACGAAAGAGAATTGCACCTTTAGCTAAATACTCAAAATACGAGTCAACACCCGACCCAATTGTGCAATCATTGGCAGTCCATTGGCCTGTTTGGATATTAATATGATTGCCAACCTTCATCACAAATCAAAACAAACGATTCGATTTCATTGAATCAAAAAAGTTCGTTTTACAAGATTAAGTGCCGATCGTTTCGACCAAAGACTATCCAAAGCTCTCAACGCCACCTGTTCGTAAATCGGATCACCGGTCAACCGAGACAAAGTCCCAAATTCAATCAAAAACGTTCCACCGCCAGCTGTACAAGTGATATTCGTTTCTTCATGCGGAACACCCCAAACTAAATTCACTGTACCATACGGAATGCCTACAACACATTTCCATACATCGATTGACTTCGAAAATCAGTTGAATTACCTGTTGCTGTATCAAAAGCTGGAAGAAGTTTCTTAGCAAGAGCAACAGCGAGATCTAGTAATGGTCCTGTGCATGGCCATGAAGAATCAACAGACACATTCATACGTTTGGCAAGAAGATGAGCGGATAGAAGACCACCGATAACTAAACATTCGAACATGTTTCAATGAAATTAGATGATGTTTTTTTTCAAGTACCTCGAATATTCGATTCGAAAACACTGACGTTTATATCACGTTCGAGATCTAAGTTTTGAACAAGTTGATAAACTCGAGCAAATTCTGTACTATTTCCCATTGTAGCTAATGTGTCAATCGCATCAATCAATGATAACGAATAACTAGATTTCAAAAATAAATCAATTTAAAAACGAACAACGAAGAAATCTACCTTCCCCAAGTGTCATAACTAAACATAAATCAGAGTTAAAAGTGAAATTTTCAATAAATCACAAATTCAGTCTCACCCATCACATGTTAATGGACGTAATTCATCATATGGATAAGCGTATTTCAAATAGGAATCATAAGCATGATAGAACATTTGTTTAACACGATTTCTAAATTAATTTGTTGCAAAAAAAGAACATTCTTTAATTGAATTTTCGCATTTACTTATAATATAAACGTTTTTGTTTGGAAAATTGACCCTCGTTTGAATTGGCGTGAGAAATGATGAAGAAAATTAAGAATATATTTATCACAGACCATCGCAGAAACATTATCCCATAGAAAGACAAACTTCGGTTCTCAATTGATTTCAATTTGATCTCATCATTAATTGTTGTTGTTGTTTATTTCCTCCGGATAGAAGAAAAAAAATTCAACATACATAGACAAATACGATCATTCAACGAAATCCTATTGGTTCTATTGAATACCAATCAATATCCGACATCAACGGTCGTCGTCGTTGTATGTATCGTTTTAAATTATCGTTAGATTTTTGAATATATTGCAATGTACCAAAACAGTTGCATTCGCAAAGTAAAGCTACTTCTCCAAACTAATAAGAATTACGTAGTTCCGGATTATATGAAATACAATCAAGACTCGTAACACAGCAAAATTATGAGCAAATACAGATAATCGTGTCGATTGATTGCTCTGCACAGCAAAGTTCAATATTACTCCAAAAAAGTTGAGTTCAAGCATCATGGAAGCGCTAACGCATATCAATTTTTCAAGAGTAATTAAATCTCATACAATTCTTAAACACTTGTCAACGAGTTTATGAAATAAATAACATATTCATATCACATCATGAAGAAGAAATTGCTGCTACAAATATCGGATCTAACAATGTTATGATGAAAGCCAAATTGAAGCCGAAAATTGACAGAATCCATTTCCATCTTTTATGTTGTTGTAAATAAATACAATTAAATACCGAAAATCGTTGAATAAATCGATTTGTGTCACCGATTTTTCGACTAAAAACAGCGCCATCTAACGAGATTTCTATCACTATAAACTATACTGTCTACTAGTCCGCCAATCAACGGATTCTATTTTGAATCAAAAATATAAATTGAATTCTTGTCTAGTGTAAAAAAGATTTATTTGAAGGTTGACTATGGGAAATGATCTTTCGACGAAAGCAGCACGAACATTAATTCCATTAGATGAATCCGTTTGTTGGCAACTTTATAATAGTATTAACGAACGATCAGAACCGATTTCGATATTTATTTCCAAACAAACATATTCAGTCGAATGTCGACGATCGATTCAAGTAGAAAAAGAAACCAAAAACAATTTCACAATAAAATTCATTTGATGATTTTCTTGTTAGTTTTTAAAAACAGTTCGTCATCCAAATGTGATTAAATTCTACACAGGCTTTAAAACATTCGTTGATCAAGACAGTTTCATTGCCGATTGTGTTCATCCATTAGCAAATAAATTAACAAATCCTGAATTCAATTCGACAGCTAAATTAACCTTAGGTCTCTTTCAATTGACACAAGCTCTACAATTTCTACATGAAAAAGCATCGATCAGTCATAATAATGTTTGTCTACTGTCGATCTACGTTTCGTTAAATGGAATTTGGAAATTAGGAAATTTTGAATGTGCATGTCGATATGAAAATTTAAATAGAAAATATTTAACTTCGTTGAAACTGATTCGAGCAGAAGAATGTCTAACTCCTGAAGAAGATCAACAGGTTTTGATGAATGAATGATTTCGAATTGTTTGTTATGTTCAATTTGATTGTAGAATTCCAATGAAATCAATCAAACAGAAATCTATGCCATTGATAGTTTTGCTTTGGGAACTTTAATTCGAAATTTAATGTCAATTATTCAAATCGATGGTAAAAAAAACAGATGAATTTCATTTCGTTGAGATTTAACAACGATTTATTTAGATTCATTGAAGAGTTTATTAATTCAATTAGAAGAAAATCTAACTGGAGACGAACCACAATCGCGACCACATTGGTCGAATCTTCTTAAAACCGAATTATTTCAGTAAAGAAAATCTCTTTTCAAATCGCGATAAAATTCCGAAAATTTTCTTTTTCAAAGAATTGATTACATCAAAGCAATCGAACTCATCGATCGTTTGCCAACAATAAACGAGTCAGATCTTCCCGCTACTGTTGAGTTCGTATTTTGTTCGAATCTGTTTAAAAAAAAACAACTTTTCTCGTTTGTTTGTCAAGTTGCTTGTGCAATTATCTTGATAAGATCGATGAAGAATATTTCAATGAGTTGTTAATACGACGTTTGCTTGTTCCATTTACATTTCTCTGTTCATCAACACGAACGAACTTAATTCCAAGAATTTTAAAACCAAAAAACGAACAAAATCCAAATTCGTATGTCAACACGGAAATTTACAGAAATTTAGTGATTCCCGTTGTTGTCGAACTGTTTTCTTACCATGTGACGTGTATCAGAGAAACACTTTTGGAATATTTTGATTCTTATTGGGATTTAATTGATAAAACAGCAGTTACAAATGTTATTTTGCCACAAGTTGGTTGCCGTTTTTTTCGGTCTTTTGAAAAGTTGAGAATTTGTTTGTTTAGCTTGTTTATGGTTTAAAAGATCCGAATAATCGAATTTGTATGTTAACTCTGATGGCATTGGCAACGATGACGCCGGTTTTAGGTGCAGAAATTGTTGTTGGCGGACAAAGAAAACAAATCTTTACAGATACAATTAAACGAGATGTAGGTTTTCACTTTATTTGAAAATTAAAAAACAATTCTCTTTTCCAAAAACAAAAAATAGAATGTTGCATTTCCTAAAACATCTAAAACAATGTCCACAGCGAACTCTCCTTTACCCACACCGCCTTTGAAAGAAAAAGTGGTCAAACTCAAGTCAGTTCGACTTTGATTTCTCTTGTTTTTCCAATCAATTTCATTTTGACTTTAGTCCAAAACCAATTCCATCAAAAGAAAGTTCGCCGTCATCAATCACTTCAGATACTCGTCAAATTCCTCCAACAACACCTCCAGTTTCTCCTCCATATACAAATGGCCATGAGACATCATCGATGAAACAATCATCCACAACAACTGTGGTGATTGAAAATGGTCATCAAATCGACGAGGATTTCGACAATGATAACGAACAATGGTCCGATTGGGAACATCAATCTGAAGTCGATGTGTTCGCAAACGATGTACCAACAGTTGAATTATCTCAGCCGGTTTCTTTGCCAACGAAATCAATGAAATTAAATACAAATTCGAAACCGAAGTGGAATCCCGATGCACCATTAGGCAGTGAATTTGAAATTCCTCCTGTTGTTTTAACGAAAAATAAACCAACTCAAGGCGGAGCATTGAAAACTGAGGATCCAGATGATTTTTTTAAAGATATGGCACCGAAAGTTGAAACCGTTGAATTAATGAAACAATTAGAAACCATGTTTAGTGTTAATACGACTCAATCAAACATCGAACCAACAACAGCAACACAATTTTCGAACAAATTCGGTGTTCTATCTCAAAACGAAGACGACAATCAAGAACTCGAAAGTGGAAATAATAATTGGGACGAATAGTTTCTTTGTTTATTTATTTTTTTTTGCTTGTCATTCTCATTACCGCACAGTGATAGAACATCGTTAATCGAACTTTATGACCTGGTGGTTACATTTTCAAATCGTTTGTTTTTCTCTCTTTTTTCGCTTTTCATGTATAGTTAACAAATATTAATAAACTTCCATCAACAATAATCATTTTAACAATCTATTCGTTCTATCAAAGCCATGCGTCTTTGATTAATTGACATGTACTTTCAGCAAAAATGATTTCAGGTGAATTTGTATTGTCTTTGTCTATTTGAATGGTTTCTAATGAACTAGTTTTTACTGTTGATACAATAGAAGAATACGAAGGTTGAACATTGATTTCATTCCTTGGAATTGCGTTCATTTTGTTGAATTGACAAATCGAACATGTTTTTACAAGAGAATTTGTATCGTAAACAGTGAAAACATTTCTAATGAAATCATAAATGGATTCGAGAATTAAATTTATCTTTGGATATGATTTTGAATTTGTTTTTAAAGGTAAATTTCCGTCACCGGACTCGAAAAACCATTTACGAACTGTAGTTAAAGATTGTTCACTTGAACATTCATGATCCTCCATTCGAATTGCTGCTTTCTTAAGGTTAAATAGGGAAAAAATTGACAAAATCAGCGTAGAAATATTCAAATGATTGAGCGCGGAATTTCAAATCGGGTCAATCAATTAATCAGTCAAGTACAAATTACAGTCTAATGGTAAGATTTGACGAAGGAAAAGAAAAAAAACGAAGAGAAGAACGAAATCAGATTGATCTCGAAATACATTCAAATGATTTTTCTTTCTTTTCAAAGAAACGATCAAGGGCAAAATGATATAATATGCATACGTCATTGTTAACAGACAAACACAGTTGACTATTTCGATCGTCCAGGTTGCTGATTTCGAACTATAAAAGGCCGGTGAATTTCACTGAATCTTCATATCGCTTCGTACGTTCTACAATCACTTTCTATTCTTCAAATTCAGTAAGTGATTTTACTTGATTACTGTTTTTCGATTAACTTATTTTCTTCTTGAATAGATTTCAAACACAATGTTCGCTCAATTATTAGTCGTCCTCGCTTTACTCGTTGCTCTCCTCGCAACAGTTTCTGAAGCTTTCTGGGGTCTCGGATATGGTTTGGGCTTCGGAGGTTGGGGCTTCGGAGGTTGGGGTCTCGGAGGTTGGGGCTTCGGTTATCCATTCTATGGTGGCCTCTGGGGTCGATAAATAGTTTACTTTCTGTAGTAAACAAGTATGCCATTTGAATCATCATTTGATTGACTTATTTATTTATTTGTTTTTGTTTGAATAGTTTGTGCATATGTAATATTCAATGATCTATCGAAAATATCATCGGCTTGAACGAATATCTTCATATACACAAAAACGACGAAGTGATTCACACATTTTTTTCATTTTCTTTTCTGTAAATGCCGATAATTTGTGTGTTAATAAGCTTGTCAATTTTTCTATTGAATAACTTAATTTAAATAAATATAAATGAATACATAAACATTAATCTTTCATTTTCATTCGAAAACAAAAATCTCAAGAAAAACTTTGAATCTAAAGCAGTGAGAGAAAGATTATCAGTTAAACGTGCATCCTATTGATTACAGGAAACGAAATCAGGCGAAGAAACTGCAATGGCAGCTGATGTTTTTGTTGTATTCATACATTCGAAATGTTTATTTTGTAATTAACCGAGAATTTTTGCAATTCAGAAGCTGTTAAATGTGTTTTGTATGTGCATGAAAATGACAAAGAAAAAACATGAATGTTTAATTAATTGTGATCGATTTCGATTGAAAGTGTTTCTCATTTTGAATTTGGTTAATTTTTGAAAATCAAATAAAAGATTCCAGTTCAATAAAACAGACAAAGAAAGAAGAGTCTTTCATTTTGAAATCGATTTGATCAGTCAGCCGAGTGCATCGTGTGGTTACTGGTCAAATTTGACGAGAGAGAGAAAAAAAACGAAGAGAAGAACGAAATCAAATTGATCTCGAAGGACTAGAGAACAAAAGTGAATACTTCTATATGATTTTCCTTTCTTTTCAAAGACTATCGAGGGTAAAATGATATAATATGTATTCATCATTGTTAACAGACAATCACAGCTGACGATTTCGGCCGTCCAGGTTGCAGATTTCGGACTATAAAAGGCCGGTGAATTTCACTGAATCTTCATATCGCTTCGTACGTTCTACAATCACTTTCTATTCTTCAAATTCAGTAAGTGATTTTACTTGATTACTGTTTTTCGATTAACTTATTTTCTTCTTGAATAGATTTCAAACACAATGTTCGCTCAATTATTAGTCGTCCTCGCTTTACTCGTTGCTCTCCTCGCAACAGTTTCTGAAGCTTGGTGGGGCCTCGGAGGTTGGGGTCTCGGAGGTTGGGGCCTCGGAGGTTGGGGCCTTGGAGGTTGGGGCTTCGGTTATCCATTCTGGGGTGGTCTCTGGGGTCGATAAATAGTTTACTTTCTGCAGTAAATATTGTGTGTATTTAATGTTCAATTATCCATCAAATCAACATCGGCTTGAATGAATATTTAAATATGCACAAAAACGACGAAGTGATTCACACATTTCTCTGTAAATGCCGATCAAATTTGTGTGCTATCAAAATTTTTCAATTTTTCTATTCAATAACTTATAATTTAAATAAAAATACGTATAAACGAATATAAAAACATCTGTCTTTGATTTCTACTGAAAAGATTGAGCAACTAGATATCGTGAATTTCGTATCCAGCAGAATGATAAATTCGTTAGGACATTCATTCGTGTTTGTTTATGATTGTCGAGATATTGTAAAGAGAAAAGTACTTGACATAGTCAATCAAAAGAAAGAAATGGAAATATTTCTATGTTAATCGTCAAATGATGAAGAGAAAAACATAATGTTTTTATTTCTTTCGACAAGCTGAAGCTCGAATTGAATACGATCGATAAATCCAGTGGACCGAAGAGATCCAAGGCCGTCCGATTCGATTTGTGCACCAATTAAAATCCTTGATACGATTTGTCTTTATTAGTGACATCTAACATCTTTTTTCTTTTCTATAAAACTACTTTAGCCCTCAGTTAGTCGATGTATGTACGCGTACGCGCAGTTTATTTGATACTTATTGGTGTGTAACTCGAATGACTCAGCATCTTATTATTTTTTGCCTCGTCAATCTGTTATCAGCACTTTTTTTTTCTTTACAAATAAATTGAACGTTCTTTTGTTTATTTTAGAACAAAAACAAACTAAAAACTTCCAATGGCTGCAACGTGAGTTTTGTTTTTTGAATTCGGTCGATTTCGACGATGAAATGTTTTCTAGGGCTGATATTGGCCTCATTGGTTTGGCCGTTATGGGTCAAAATCTCATTTTAAACATGAACGACAATGGTTTTACAGTAAATAATTTCGAATAGGAAAATAGTTCGTTGATTGAATTTCATTTTTAGGTCGCTTGTTTCAATCGAACTGTATCGAAAGTTGACGATTTTTTAAATAATGAAGCTAAAGGAACGAACATCATCGGTGCACATTCACTCGAAGAACTCGTTCAATTACTTAAAAAACCACGTCGAGTTATGCTTTTAGTTCAAGCTGGCAAAGCTGTTGACGATTTCATTGAGAAATTAGTAAAATCGATTTCATTTTTCAATCTTAAATAAACAACTATCGTTTGCTTTAGCTTCCATTACTCGAAAAAGGTGATATTATCATCGATGGTGGTAATTCGCTTTACAAAGATTCAATAGTAAATTCGATTTGACTTTTTTATTTTGTTGAAGGTTGAGTTGTTTTTTTCTTCGTTGTAGCGACGAGCTAAGGACTTAGAAGAAAAAGGTTATCTTTTTATCGGTACAGGAGTATCAGGTGGTGAAGATGGAGCTCGTTATGGACCCTCGTTGATGCCTGGTGGAAGTGAAAAAGCATGGTAAAACACACTCGAATCGTTGTCTCTTTTGTATTTTCTGAAATCGATTGATTTGTTCAGGGAACATGTCAAGCCAATATTTCAAAAAATTGCTGCTAAAGCTGACGGACAACCGTGTTGCGATTGGGTAAAATTTTGTGAACAAAAAACAAACAAGAAAAACAAATGTCTTGTTTAGGTTGGCCCATCGGGCTCAGGTCATTTCGTGAAAATGGTTCACAATGGTATTGAATACGGTGATATGCAACTTATCTGTGAAGTTTATCAATTGATGAAAGATATTTTGAAGATGAACAACGATGAAATCGCTGCTGTAGGAGAGAAAAACGAAAATTGAAATCGATTTCGAAATGATTTGTAGACATTCGATGAATGGAATAAAGGAACGTTAGATTCGTTTTTAATCCAAATAACTGCGGATATTTTACGTTTTCAAGAAAATGGAAAACATGTTTTGGATACAATTCGAGATGCAGCTGGTCAAGTGAGTGTTCTTCTTTCCTCCTAGAAAAGAAAAACTCGAAATCTTCTCGTAGAAAGGTACCGGTAAATGGACAGGTATTGCTGCACTCGAGTACGGTGTACCCGTGACATTGATTGGTAGGAAATTCATTTGTTTCGAAATCGAAATCGAAGATTTTGTTTTTTGTTAGGTGAATCTGTTTTTGCTCGATGTTTATCATCGTTACTTGATGAACGTACTCGTGCATCAAATCAATTGAAAGGACCGAACGTCGTGCCATTCGATGGCGATAAAAAACAATTTATTGAATATCTTGGTCAAGCTTTGTATGCATCGAAAATCATTTCCTATGCTCAAGGTTTTATGCTCATGCGTGAAGCAGCGAATCAATATTCGTGGAAATTGAATTACGGTTCAATTGCACTCATGTGGCGAGGTGGTTGTATCATCCGAAGGTTTGAATTTTGAGTCAAAAACGAGAACTAGTCTTGTTTATGTGTGTTTGTTTGAATTTGAAGTGTGTTCTTGGGAAATATCAAATCGGCTTATGACAAAAATGAAACATTGGAAAATTTGCTTTTGGATCAGTTTTTTACTGATGCGATTAATAAATGTCAAGAAGGTTGGAGAAAAGTTGTTGCAACTGCAGCGATCTATGGTGTTCCAATTCCTTGTTTGAGCACTGGTAAATTGAAAAAATGAAAATGAAAAGACGGTTGACTTTGCTTTTTGATTTTAAGCTTTGGCATTTTATGATGGCTATCGTTCAAAACGTTTACCAGCCAATCTTATTCAGGTGAACAGAAAAAAAGAGACGAAGCAAAAATCAATAATTTTTTAGGAAACAAAAAATCATTTTGAACTTCTTCAAGCAAAATTATAAAAAAAAATTTGATTTACATTTTTTCAAAGAAAAAACTGCTCTCATTCGATCTGTGATTTTTATTTTTGTAATTATTTCTTTAGGCCCAACGTGATTATTTTGGAGCACATACTTATGAAACTCTTGATAATCCCGGTAAATGGATTCATACAAATTGGACAGGACATGGTGGCAATGTTACAGCATCAACATATGAATATAAACATTAGACACAAACTCTTCTTTTCTGATTTCTATTCACGAAAATATTAGCGTCAAGTTTCATGTTTCTGGTCTTTCAATTAGAATTTTTAATTTATGCTTAACTTCGCCTAGTGTTTTATCGCAGAAAACCAAACAAAAGCAAAACCATTTCCGTATTTCTCTTTTTTTTCTTTCCGATTATTTATGTAGAAGAAATAAACATTAACAAAATAAAAACATGATTAGAAACAGACAATCAAATTGTTTCGATTTTTCAGCGCGGTAACTACGACAAGTTCTATTCCGATCGAAAATGAATTTCAAATATTTTCATTTGATTTGTTTGTTTTTTTGTGTCGATGATTTGTTCGTGTTTGGAATATTCGTTAGTCGAAGTAAAACATCGAGTTCCAGTGAAAGAGAGTGTTGTGTCCTACCAAAAGATAATGTTAATGCAAATCGAGCTAATCAAGGTGAACAATTCTTTCGAGAATTAGCAACTCTTAAGAAATTCAATGAAGAAATTGCTGAAGAGAAAATGTGTAATCTAATGCATTTTCTTTTTCAACAAGCATCGTTAAATAATAAACCAATTGATTTTAGTCAAGGTTTAGGAATTGAGAAAAAACTACGATGCAAATGTGATGTTTTCTTTTTGTTCAAGGAATGTTCGTTCTTTTTGATTCATCAAATAAAGTCTTCGATCGGTTTACTAATCAAAACGAATCTCCGTCATGGTTTCATTCGTTGATTCGTCATCGAAGATTTTCTGTATTTCATGTTGCTCCATTATTATACAAAATCCTATCGGATAAATCCAATGATCGATATCCTGCTTATACAATCAACATTCCATTAAATTGTAGAAATTATTCAAGATTTGTTTTCTTCTGACAACGATGATTTAGGTTTTTCGAATAGATTTGATCATGTTCTCTTTGGTGAACTTCCATCTTCATCGTTTAAACAATTTCCTTACAATGGCAAACGAATTTATATGAAACCTGATCTTTTCGGATTTGATCTACGAAAAGTTTCCTCAACTTTTAATAATATTGAATCATCTATCAAAGATTTCGGACAAAATCTGAAATGTCAATATCTTGATGCAAAATCTAAAGTTCAATGTGCAAAGTTAACAGCATTTAAACGTAATATGGATTTAGATGTATATAAAACATGGAGAGATATTCTAACAAGTGTCATTCACAATTCAGATAGAAGAGAAAAATTGAGAAAACGAGCTGTTAAATATGGAATTCGAGAAATGAATAAACAAGCAAAACAATTACAAACAATGAGAAACGAATTTCACGGTTCGATAGGCGAATTTCGGAGATTATTAATTGAAAAATATGGAGAACATGATCTAGAATTTCGAAAAGGTCGAGAAATTATTTTCACAACATCAGGACTTTTGAAAACATCTCGAACATGTACATCTCCTAATGAAATTAAATGTCATTTTTAACTTTATTATTCGTTTTCTTTTTTTCTGTCAATAAATCAATCTCAAAAATAAAATAATACGGCGCAAATTCATATTAAAAAAGACAAAATTTTGTTCGTTTATTTCTTGTCGTGATGCCATATTGTTGTCAATATCGTTCTTGTTGTTGTGTTCCTCCATTTTCAATTCAATCGTTTCAACAAGGTTCTATAGTTTGTCCTCCAAAACCTGTGAATATTTTTCGTCAACAAACCTGTCGTTCGAATAAATTTCGATTATTCTACGAACGTGGTGATCTTCCGTGTACAATTCTGCATACAGCTCGAGGACAAACTTTAAAATGGTTCGTCACTAATCTCGATACATTGAATATCGATTATTATCTGCCGATATTTATCGATGGTCTCTGTGAAACCAAATATCCATATTGTTTAATTGCTTTTCAAGGTTTCGATCGACGAAAAATTGATTTTTAAAACGTAAATCTTTGTTTTTTTTGTGCAAAAAGGTAGTCTCAATTTAATTGAACAAGCAGCACATAAAATCGATAATGAAACTCTTTCGAAATTAATCATACCGTTGAAACGAGCTTTGTATACTCACAATGAATTTGTTATTCGACGTGTTTTAAGTCTAATTCAAAAACTAGCTCGAGCTAACGAAAGCGCAATTGGTATTTTGTTAGTTCCATATTTCAAACAGTTGCTACCGATTTTCAATATTCTCAAAGAACGTTACGAACGTAAACTTAATCAACATGAACAAGATTGTTATGTGATTGATGATTATCAAACTGATGAGTCAAGTGATCTTCTTCGTTTGATTAATCAAACTTTAGTTGTACTTGAACAGTCAGGAGGACAAGATGCTTTTATTAATATCAAATATTTAATACCAACTTATGAGCAACAGGCAGATATTAAACAATTATCAACAGCTCAATTGAACATGGCAGTGAAACCGATTTTAGATTTATAGTTTAACATTCGTCAAGAAAAAATTGATTGATATTTTCATAAAAAATAGTTTTTGTATTTGTATTCAATCGATAGCAAAGTTCACAGAATCGTTTGTGTTCGAGATCTTCATGTCGATAGAGAACTTGATAGAATTGTCTCCAACGATGATAATTAGCGAACAATGTTCGACTTTGATTGATTTCATTCAAATGTTGAGCAAGTTCTTCGACGAAATCGAAATCACCAGTGAAAATAAATGAATTTGGTGGTGCAATTCGTTCGAGATGAAGTTTCTCTTTCGGTCCGAAAACAATCGGAATAATTCCATAAGCCAATGAACGCCAGAACTTTTCGGTGATATAATCTCGACATGATTGAGATTCAAATGAGAGATAATATTTATTTGTTGATAATTCCAATGATTCACATTCGCTTTCACGAGCACACGATTTTGTTTCACCGTTTTGGACGCAATTTCCATAGACTTTCATTGAAGGATAAACCGATTGTAATTTTTTGTAATATTCAAGACGAGCTCGTGGTTGACAATTGCTAACAAACCAAACAGCATTCGATTCACGTTTGGTAAATTGTTCATCGATATAGGAATTGAATTCACCAGTCGACAGGCGTCTCTCACGAAGAACAGTTAAACCATAAGCACCAATATGAGCTTCGGAACCAAAACGATATGATATTGTCCAGTTAAATTTTGTATCGATAGCATTTTGCTCGACACCGAGAGCTTCATCGTGCCAAAACAACCAAATCTGATTTAAATTACGTGGTTTTGGTAATTGATCATAATGAATATCAGTTCGATGCATTAATAACACATCAGCAGTCTTTTCGAAACTGTGATCACATGTATATCTGACAGTCAAAAATGTCACTTTTTAATCAATGTTTAAAGAAGACGAAAGAAGTTTACCTGCAGTTTTTATACGGACATTGTTTACCGAAAGTGAGTTCATCGGTTTGATGACAAAATTTGGGTCCACCTGATACTTTTGTGTATTCGAGAATAGTAAAATTCGGTTTGATTTTACGATTTGATTCGATTAACACTTTTTGTTGATGTTTTTGTGCATATCGATCGTCGAGTTGTTTTAATCGATCTTTTCGAATAAAATAATCGTTCATTGTCCAATTTGAGATAAACCATGGTGGAGGATATATATATTTCTCTTCAATAGTATCGACATTTTCCTCATTAAAGTTCCATAATGTTATTCCAATGAAACAACAAAATGAAACACACAGCGCGAACGAACGGATAGATAAGCGAAATCGTCGAAATTTATATGATCGTCGCATTGGATTAAATTTATTCTTGTAAAACAAAATGTGTGATACGCCTGACCGATAAAATGATTTTGAAAGAGAAAACGTGTGATACGCATCAGTGAAAAGTACTTCTTGAGGGGAGAAAAAACATTCATTAAGGTCATTACAATTCGCGTTAGCATACAACGATATCATATGTAACGAAAAGCGCTCCTCCATTTTTTTCACATTTCATTCTCTCGCTGTCGTAATCGTACTTCATCAAATATCGTTCTAGTTAGAACATTAATAAACAAGAAAAAACGATTTCATACTGAATGAACTCATCAATCTTTAAAGAGAAAGTTATTTTAACATTTCAAGATATTTGTATAACATCAATGAGTTATTATCTTTATTAAAGACTTTTTTGTTAATTGAAAATAGTGACATTGATTATAAGTTAATAAATACTCTTTCTTTCTTTCCTTCCTTCCTTCCTTCTACATATATTTTTCTCTTTCCTACGAGTACGTCAGACATCATTTCTTTATTATCGTTTAACGATCAAATACGCCTTTCATCACGTTGTAATGCGAGAGAGAAACTGCGCACTTTTCTCTCCAGAAACAATAACAAAATAGAGTCATCGGATACATAGTTTCTCATTTACTTTTGTACTAAGAGATACACACTGTCATTGTTGTTTATCCCATGTGACCAGACAATCGCGTGCTTTCGATTCGATTCGATATTCTAATCTTATCTTAAGTTAAATTGGTATTATTGGAGTCAATAGTTTCGAGCATCTGTCACTCGGATTCGAGTGACGATGGTCTTCTTCAATCTGCAGATGACTTTGCAGTACCTGGACCAGATCGAGTATGAACAAATAAATTTTAAAATTCTATTCTTATTATTTTTTCAACATGTTGTTTTGTTTTGCAGCCTATACCATCGTACAATACTGATTGGCGGCAAAATCCACCAATTCCACCTCGACGAGGAAAACATTACGATGCCTCGACAGTTGGACCTGACGTAAGAATTGCAGTTTATCGACCGACAAGAGTTTTTGGCCGTTTATTAAAAACAATCTGGAGTGAATTACCAATATGGGAACTATCTCAAAGTTCAATTGATATCAATGAATATTTGCCAATATGTTTACATCCAGTACCATTGCCAACATTAAGTGATCATATCAAACATCAAACACTTTGTGCGAAACCAATTATTTGGCTCGTTCGTCGATCACAAGTTCAAGCTCATCCTAAATATCGAAATATGAATAAAAAACAATTAATTGATCAACTTCTACCAAATCATAAATATAATTTCGTTTTACTCGGCGATGGTCGTGTTGTATTTGCTCGAATTCCACATATTGTTCCCAAACTTCCCTATCGATTGTTAAGTAAACATGTTGCATTAGCTAAACGTTCTTCGAACGTACGATTTGCTGGTGAATTGAAAAAAACCGACGACAATGAAACATTACTCGTTAATAATAATTCAGGTACTTATCGACCGGACGATCGAATGCTCCCATCAGCTGTTTCTTATTTACAAACAATTTTTCCTCACATATCTGTACAAGGTGTACCGAGAAAATAAAAGAATTAGAGTTAAATTTGACTCGAGGGCGCTTATTTATCATTTTTAAATCATTTTTTTCTCTATATTTGCTTAAATGGCACCATTAACACTAGTTGAGAAATACGATGATCTTATCCGATCGGCTGATCAACCATTAACTTCATATGATAAATTGAATGACAAAGATTACAACGATGTTATTAATAAAATCTGGCCTTTTATTATCAAATCAGTAACTTACACGCCACTGATTTTGAAACGAAATGATTCAATAATGTCATCGGTTTCGTTTGAAGGAAAAGTACGAATCGATTTAGAACGACGTCTAAAATTAAAATATCAATTGTATTCTAAAATTGCTAAAGAATATCAACAGATTTTCCCAGATCGAAAACCTATTGAAATCAATAAACAAAATCGTTCAACAGAAAACGAATCATTATCTTTCGAAACAACAGCAGCTTTTTCGATTGATCAACCTACTGAAACTAATCTACCGGATTTCTACGTTTTATGTTCAATAAAAGATATGAAAAAACGTCGAAAACATTTCGATCATTTGATAAAATATATAATTGAAACAACAGAAATATCACCACAAAGAGAATTGATTTTAAAACAAGCAATTCAAGTTAGATAGTAGCTCAATCATGTTTTTTGTTGTTCTACTGAATCAGATTTTAGGAATGTTGTCGTTGTGGTCAATATAATTTCCTCAAAGATCTATGTTTAGCAGCGAATATTTCGATAAACAATATTTATTTTGATAATTTCGACACAGTTTTACATGAAAGTATCAAACTCAATAATAAACAATTAACAACTGAACTGATTCAACATAAATTTGATCTCAATATCAATGGAATATTAGGCACACCATTAGTTACAGCTATGCATTTCGATATTCTTTGGGCTGTTCAACTTTTACTAGATCATGGAGCTGATTTAACTAAACGACATATCGATTGGCCTTATTTGACTCTATATGAATATTGTATTGAATTTTCAAAAATCGACATCAAAGTTATGATTGACAAATATATTCAATCTCTAATTCGTAAATCGAATCATGCAATGATTTCGAAATTGATCAAAAACGGTTGGAAAATCAATCGAACAAAAAAACGACACAGACACAACTGCAATCGAAATAAAAAGCTTATGAATATCGAATCTTTGGAACGAAGCAAAGCGATCTGTTGTAATCAATATGAAATTTTCATATCGACTGATGAATATCTTTGTAATTGTCTAAATACGTAGTTTCTACAGTTCACAATTATCGCAAACATTTTCTTCATATTTTTGTTGATAAAAATCTCGATTTCGACAATAAATAAATGCAAAACAAAACCAATCTTCTTCTGATTGATTTCCTCACAAAATTCATTTCCGAAAAATATTCATCGTCAATTTTAGCTCGAATATTTCTTCATTCGATTGATTAGACAAGCAAAAATAGATGCCAAAAGGAATACTCTTTCTTTAAAAAGTGAACTACAGATACACTTAGTTACAAAGAAGAAAAAAAGGAAATATTCAATAAGCACGGAAAGAGTAGAAACGGGAAATTTTCATAGCAAAATCGGTTGAAAACAGACAAAAAGCAGACTGAGGAGAAGAGAGAGAGAGAGAAAAAAAACGCTTTTCTTTTTCTATAGATAACACACTCACACAGAAATGACTATTCAATTTGAAATTAAAAAAAGAAAAAAGGGAAACGCATTTGAAAAGTAGTTTCTAGTTTTGTTTTTCTTCTTGTGTTCTTCAATATGAAGAAGAGTACATCGATGTTTAAATCGAAATCTTTATAATTTGCCATCTGATGTTGTTAATTTAATAAGCCAAAATGTTAAAACTGTGCCAACAAATACTAAGATTGTCGATATGATTTCATAATAAGTAGCTCGTCCAATCGTTGTTTCATAATGCGAATTACCATCGTTAATCAATTCATTGACAATCAATTCTAAATCTTCTTGATTCACTCTTGATTCTTCAATATTTAAAAATAAGGTTCTGTTTTGTTTTTCAAAAAGAAAAAACATGATTTACCATTAGATTTTGCGTATTGACGAATGCTGTATGAATTATATGTACCGATAGGAATCTGGTTTCTCTGAAGTTTCTCGGATTCGATCGGGAAGAAATAATCTTCGTAGGTATATCGACGAAAATCTTCAATCAAAATCAAATTCAATTGAAAAATAAAAAGAAATTCGACTTACATGAACCGAAAAGAATTAAACCTGTGACCAAGAGAAGTAAAGTTAAGAAAAAGCAGATAAATGGCCCGTGACTAACTAAAAATGCTGCTGAATCTAAACAAGAAGAAGAAGAAGAAATTGATTTGCTGAAAATCATTTTCGAATTCGAACTATTTTCTGGTATTGCAACAGCTTTTAAATAAAGTAAAATTAAACCAAGAATAAGACAAACAGTTGCGATAATTGCTAACCATTGTAATCCTTTACTCGATGGTAAATATTGACAAGAACATTCTTTAGGTAAATCATTTTTGCCAACAACTGGGCATTTATTACGATACAAATTGCAAATTTTAAAAGACGATGGCGAATATCGTAAATAACGATTTGGATAACAAATCGGAACATTTAATCGAATGCCAATAGCGATACCTTGTTCAGTTAAAGTTTTATTCTCATATTCACATCGCTGCCAAAGACCATAGGTCACTGGTGACATTATTGGATCAACAGTTCGTTTGGTTGTCTTCCATTGAGGTGAACAACTGAAAACAAAAACAGTTTCGACTTATTTGTTGTTTTGTTTTTCTTTCGAAAGAGAATCGAACATACAGAGCCGATAAATGCAAAATTAATGCGCCGATACCCACAACTAAAGTTGCGGTTATAACTACAACACCACGAACAACCATTTTCTAGAGAACAAATAGAATTCTTCGATCAAATTACAGAAGAGAATATGAAACACTAGATGAATTGAATAACAACAACACCAACGAGTTCGTTATCTGCTGTTGTTGGTCAAGACAAAATCTCTCTCTCATCAATCAAACGAACATCTCTGTGAACAACTGATACACATTTTCTAGACGAATCAAATTCGCTTCTTCAACGAACTACTTCGATGACAACGTTCATGAACACCAAACTCAACTTATCAACATAAATCGATCATTCAGATAAGTTCTTATCAAATGCAATAATTCGATTTCACTTACTTTAGCGAGAAAAAAAAGAGAAAATAGATCTAGTAATTAAATGCAAATAGTTTAATAATTAATCTAAAAGAAAATCAGATGAAACGAAAAAAAGTCCTTGAATATATTCAATAGAAACATATATTCTTCTCGGTCAAGCTGTTGCCTCGAAATATCTTTCATTTGACTGATCGTATAAAGCGAATCAAATCTCCTAGCACTAGTCTCATATTTCTTCGTGTTTTTTTTTGACTTGTTCACATGAATCTATATGCAGAGAGAAAGAGCGTCGATAGACATATACACTCATACTCATCGTTGTCGTCTCAAAAACGATACCAACTATAATAATGAAACTAACGGATCAAGATGGCTTATCGTTGTTGTCTCTCTTGACGCCCATTGTTCCACTACTGTGCTTATGTTTCTCCTTGGCTCTCTCTCTCTCATTCGCGTCTCGTGTGTGCTTCCGCTATCCGTTTTCTCTTCTATCATGTACATGTACAATCTATCAACACGATTACGCCTACAAATAAATGAGTGTTCCGAGACTAAGATCGACATGAGGAAATACAAAAACAGATACGTTTTGATATTTGTCAATGGTTGTCTCATCGACTAAGACTTTTCTTTATCATGATCGACATGTTCAAAGAGTAAAACGACTATTAACGTGACATTCATGTTCGTCATTCTCTTTTTCTATTCTTTTCGGTTCATAGCACGATATATAAACGTACAAAAAAGAAAAAAAGAAGAAGAAGAATGCGATCAATCGACTACTGTTTGAGACATTACACATAGAACAACGACGACAGCGACGAGGAAATATGTTGTACATGGTCACAAACTAATGTACACAGATTGATTAAGGATGTGAAGAAACGAGAAGAATAATAGAAGCAATGAGGAAATACGATGATGGATTGATGCCAAAAAAAACGAATGAGTAAAAGGAAAGAGAAAAGAGAGAACTAAAATAAGAAAGAAAAAAAATCAATGAGAGGAATTCTGTCTTTCTAACACAAAAACAACAACAACAACAACAACTACAATAACAGCAGTAACTACAATTTTGAGCTGTTTGTTATCTTTTTATATTGAAGTACAAGGCAATTCTACTCTAAATACTAAATAGATGATGGCAAAAGAACGTGCACAAGCAAAGAAGAAGAGAATTAAATATGCAGACGAGAAGTGTAAAACATGTAGAATTAGTCAAGGTTTATCACCATTCATAACATACCACAATGAATAAAAAATGATAATTTATTGTAAAATACCTCTCATCTAATATGAAAAAAAAGCAGAAGATAAATGATCTCTTGATTTGATCGATTAACGATTACAGACAATGAGAGATTATCTCGACTATAGATTTATTAAACGACGATGCCCGAAGTTCTTTTCGATCAAAAAAAAAGTACGAAATCAAACTCCGATGGGTCGTTCAGATAAACTAATCAAATGAATTACGTCAGCAAATGTCATTAGTATTTATTTGAATTAAAGAAAAAAGGTCAATAAATCAAATTGATTTAAAAGATTAATCGAAATGAAAACACTCGTTTTATTTACTCGACAAACACATAGATTATTTTCAATAATTAGATAATAAGAATAATAGCAAAAGAAATAAATCGAACATTACTGATCGATTTAACTTGAGGGCAAATACTAATATTTATCATCGAGAAAAAACAAAACATCTTGAGGTTGCAAACAATATGAACAACTGTCATAACTGACATCTAATTAAATGCATATACATTCCAATCGTTGAAAACAATAGATTTTGTTTCATTTCATTATAATAAACTCACAATCTACTTGTAAAACAATGTTCCGAATAATTGATGAGATTGTTTGACTATTAAGAACATGCTCATGAATTGAGATATGACACCCTTGAGATGCGATGTCAAAGAGAAAACATTTATTTTATCGGAATTAGATATAGTTGAGGAAAAGTAAAATGTTAATGATTAATTGATTGTTTATTTACTTATTTTTTTTTTCTGTTGGCGAGAAAAAGAATTTTTGATGAATAAGATCAAAGAATGTCGAACACGTAGATATAAAATCGAATTTCTCAAGAGATTTTCTTCTTCTCAATCATGTAAGTAATAATACAAATCGAACTAATCCAATGAGCGAACGAGTTCTGTTGATTATTAACAGCCGAAAACAACTAACAAAACAAATACAATTATTTCCGTTTCCTCTTTTCATTCGATTTTGCCAATTTTCTACACATGATGTATGACAAGTGCGTAGTTATTGACTAAAAATAAAAACTACGGACATGACAATGATCATCGACAGAGAATAGCTAATCGTGTTCGCACGGTAACATTTCCTAACCTTGATTAAACATGACAGTTGAAATGAGAAAAAGGTTATTATCATTAGAACATGATTTAATTAACTTGATTCTCATACCACCAAACAATAATATGTAACAAGTGAGCGCATGGATTTAGATATCGATGTATTAAGATAAAAGATAAATCACAGTCAAAAGAAAAAAAATGTTACGATATCAGGAATGATCAAGGTTGTATCGTGGTTAATTGATGATATGGATAATAATGGGCAACACCAATCCATTGTTGTTGAGTATTTTCTTGACCTTTAACATATGACAAACCAAAGCCAACTTCTGTACTAATTTCATTCAATAGACAATGAACTTCATTCGATTGATCTCCATTATTGAAAATCATTCGAGTGAATTGAATACCTAAATTTACAAAACAAGAAACACGTTTTTATTCAAAAGAAAAAAAAGCGAAATTTTCTTGTATTATTAACCATTAAGTTGTTCAACTGATTTTGTTGAAATAATATTCTCACCAAACGGTTGGCCATGACAATTGATACGCCAATCTAACCGAGAAGGGAGAACTATATTTGCTTGAGCACATTGATTAGCCCAAGACTACACAGAGAGAGAGAGAGAGAGAGAGAGAGAGAGAGAGAGAGATAACAAGTGACTGTTGACTTTTCTTTTCCAAGGAAAACTATTTACTTGAGCAGAAGTATTTAGTTTTTCATTTAATTTTAATGTTGATTTCTGGTGTAAAACTCGAATCGAATTATGTTCTGCTAATGCTTGACGTTGAAAATCTTTTCGATTGATTATTATCGAATGATTTTGTTGATTTAATAATGAATTTGGCGTTGATGTTATCAATTCTTCTGATTGAACCATTGAAATGGATTGATCATTTGTTGTTATTGTCAGTGAAGGTGATTCATTCAACATTGGTTTATATCGAGATAATCTCGTCGAAGATATTGATGAATTCAGATTGTCTGAATTCGATTGACGGAGAAATTGTTTTCGTTTTTTACGAAAATATAAAAATCCACCGATATTGATCGATAAAAACACAACAACAAAAACAACAACTAAAAGCCAAAACAAACTTCATCAATGAAATGAATATTCACAATTGATCCTACCAAATATACCAATAAGTTTTAGAAAATGTTTCGAAATCCATTGTTACAAATACAACAACAGAAACAAAAATGTCCTTTCTTTTTCAATACAATACACTGCTCACGCCTTGAGAGATTCTTGATATTCTTTTATTGTTTATTGATTAGATTTTTAATGTTTATACGGTAAAAGCCATAGAAAATTTTTCGATTAAATTTGATTTGCTAATTAGTTTTGTACTTGGATGTTCTGACAAATGAAATTTGACTTGAACTGATGAGTCCAACGAAATAAAACATATATTTATACAATGACAAAGAGAACAAAAAACTAAACGGACAAAACGAGTTTTGAAATAAAAAAAAACAAATCGAATAAGATTATGAAAATGTTAATGAGCAATCGCTTTTCCTAAGACAGCTTTGAGATTTTCAAGTAATAATGTTTGATCGTATAACTCATTTTGAACTTGTTTCTTCTCGTTTTCTAACAATTGAATTTGTTGAATTTCTTGTTTAATATCCCAATTATGTTTCATTGTTTGAGATACATCATTGACATCTTGATTTCGTCGGTCAAAATCGATTTGAACAATCGAAAGATCTTGTGAATGTTCAATATTCAATTGATTTAATGTGTTGATCAGCTCAAGCATCATCGTTATCGTTGATTCAGTATTACGTATTAATGTTGAACGATCATCTAATTCTTCTCGCATGTCGTCCGTTTTCTGTTTGAATTCATTTGTTTTTGTATTGATAATTGTTCGTGTTCGACCGAGTGATTCCATCGATTCAGAAATCAATTCGGAAAGTTTGTCATCGATTTGACGAGATTCAGCGAATAATGTTTGTAACATTTCAGCCTAAAATATGTCGATTGAATTCAAAGAGAACAACGGCAAATGAAAGGGAAAATTACTCCGTCAGTTTTAAATTTTGTAACTTGAACAATTGCTGATTCTAATCGCTGTTTAATTTGACAGAAATCATGTTCGATACGTTCGCGTTCTTGACGTAAATTGTCCAATTGTTTTTGACGATCGGTTAGTAATTTCTCTTCGAATTCAATTCGTTCTTCTCGTTGTTGTAAATATTCGGTTTCTTGAAGAAATGCTGCAGCTACTTTCAATTGCATTTGAGAGATCATTGTTTGCACATTGGAATACGTTGTTGCGAACGAATCTTGTGTGATGACAGATGATTGATGAGCGATGTCACGTTCTCGACGTAGTTGTTCATTGAATGAAAGACTATATCTTGGCGTTTGAATGTCTGTTAGATTGAGTGCGTAGATTGGTCGTGGGAGGTCACTACTGGATTCAGATCGAAGATTTGGTGAAGATTTGTCTCTCGGAGTGAAGATCGGCGGTTTTAAATCATCGAATGTTGGCGTTCGTGGACAATCTCGATTGATTTCCATTTTTATGTTTATCGTTTCTTTTCAATATGGAAGAAAAAATCTCGAATCACATCGATCTATAGTTTAGTTAACAAATAAACAAACAAACATGATATCATCTGATTTAACTTCTTTCGATCGAGGGTTACAAAAATGAGTCATTGATAACATTTCTACTTCTTCACGTTATTTTGTCATCGCGATGAATCGAAAATATGTAAATTTGGTTATGTTTTTTGTATTTTTTGTGTTACCGTTGGTAACGGAAACGTTGAATTTATTTAATTATCAGAGAGATAAAACGGATACGAAAGTCGATGAATGTTGTGTTTCTTCAAAATTAAATGTCGCTGCGAAGAAGGCGAATCAAGGACGAGACTTTTTTCGTAATTTATCTACGAAATCGGATTCATACAAAGAAATCAATCCACAGAATATGTGCAATCTTATTCATTTTCTTATTCAACAAGCATCGTTAAATAGCAAATCTGTGTCATTTACCAAAGGTTTTTGTCAACATTTCGAGAAAAAAGAAAGAAATATATAATTATATTCATTTAGGAATGTTCGTGATATTCGATGAAACAAACGAAATATTCAACAAATTCATGAAAGCAAAAGACGAACAAAAATCAGGCGATGGTTCAGAATATTCCGGATATTTCAAACGTTTGAAACATATGACAAAACAAGCTTTTAAAATGTTAATGAAACATATTCCCAAACAATCGGACACATTTATTTACGTTCGAGGGGATGAAAGTTCACATTTTCACGGCGATCGAGGATCAAAATCTAATCGTTTACAGACATATCCTGCATATGGCATGGATATTCCCGGTGGTTGTATGCCAAGCGGCTTTGGTCATATTCTTTTTGGCAAATTGCCATCTGTTATTAGTTCAGGTCGATATGCAGGCGAACGTATTTATATCAAACCGGAATATTTCGGCATTCGAGAATTGAAAGAATTTGTTCAACATGCACAATCTTATCTTGATCATGTTTCGAAACGATATGTTTGTCGAATTGGAGATTTCAAAAAGAAATCTGCTTGTTCGACTCAAGAAGCATTTAGAGAAAATACGGATACGAACTTGTTAAATGAATGGAAGATGATTTTAAGAACAATTCCATCGATTCGTAGTGAACAAGAACAATTCACTGAAAATGCAGAAAAATATGGAATCAGAGAAATTTATCAACAAGTGGAACAAATTCAATCGACGACGAATCAAACACAAGTCAACGATTTTCTTTCGAAAGTAGCGAGACAATACGGAAAAGATGATTTAAATGTTCGAAAAGGTCGAGAAATTATTTTTACTACCAAACAATTAAATCAAAGTCCAATGACATGCGAATTCTTAAGTCGTATGACAAAATGTTCATTAACTTAATAAATTTACAATCATAAATATTTCCTAAAATTTTCTTTTTATTAAAAAAAAGCAAAAGTTTAAAGTTGAAAAACTTGTTTTGAATGTTAACAAAAGAAATAAATGAGTTCACTGTTCTATTTGCTTCTTGCATGGATACTATCTAAAATTTGTATTAATAATTGTTGCAAATCTTTCGAATTGAAATCAGCTTGATTAATTCGCTGTAAAATCTCTTCGTACGTTTTTTGTTCATATTCTTGATAAACATTTTGCAAATTTAATTCTTGATAAATATTTTTCACACATTGAACTTTATCCGGATCGTCGAAACCATAATTATCCTTGAGAAGTGTTAGTTTAACTGGATCGTTTTTTAATAATTTCACCGCTTGAACAACTAACCACGAACATTTTTGTTCTTGAATGTCAGTTCCGATTTTTCCCGTTTGTTTTATATCTCCATAACAATCGAGATAATCATCTTGAACTTGAAAATAAACTCCAATTGAAATAGCAATTGATTTCAATTGAACATTATCAACAAGAGATGCAAGTGGTGTGATTAATAGAGCACACATTAACGGCAAAACAATCGTATAGTAACTTGTTTTCCAAGTTACAACGGTATAATAATGTTCTTCGGTGTAAAGATCAATCGATGGGAAATATGTTGGCGTTTCTAAATCGAGACCTTTCGAATAAAATCAAACAGAATGAAAGCAAATGAAAAATTGAATTCAGTGTACCTTGTCCGATGACTGTACGTTGAAAGATTTCATTGAATAAATGATATAATTTAACATTTGTTGGAAAATGCTTATTTAATAATGTAAATGTACATGAAAATAAATAAAATGCATCGTTAATCGCTGATTCTTTGTTTTTAATATTTAAATACCAACATTTTTTGCCTCGTCGTGTTAACGAATGATCCATGAGATCATCGGCAACAAGAAATGAGCCTTGAATTAACTCGATACACCAGCCGAGAATAGCTGCTTGTTTTAAAAGATCATCGTTAATTTCAGATGATATTGCACGAACCGTGTCAATGACTGTCGCACCACGAAGTTTTTTCCCATCGCTAACATTGTAATTGATCACTGTTTGGAAATGTGAAAGAATTTTTTGAAGATAAATATTCGTCGTCGTTTGAGATGAATAACTTTCAATGAGATCTCGACGAACTGATTCGTAATAAGAATTTAAGATTTGTAAACTTGATGATGTTGTCATTGTTAGAGAAAACACTTTGCTTTTAGTTTGATTTGATTGAACAAAAATTGAAAAGTTTTTCTGATGAATAAATTGTTTGACAATGGAAACTAATGAATGTCTACAAGATAAATTTATTAATCGAAAAAAATAGATCATCGAAATAGAAATTTCATTTTAAAAATATTCAATTTCATGCTAAAAATTACAGAAATAGTTGGTTGTTTTTTTTTCGTATAACTACTAGAAGCACAACTAATCTCTCACGATGAGACAAAGCAAATACCTGTCAACACTGTTGTTACGTTTCGATGCGATGAGTGAAAGAACACGAAAAAAAAAAACGAACGAAGAAAGACACGTTTATATATCTCAGTCCGCGGCGTATTCAATGTATCACGCCATGGATCTCAAACGAAGATCGAACAACCATCGCACCATATTCAACAAACGAATTTCTATTTACTTTCTCATCTGAAAAAGAAAACAACAACAGCATTTTGTAAAATTTTTATAGATTATTTGACAACAAAAACAACAACAATTCGAAAATCATTGTCTACGAAAGAGTTTGTTGAAGATTTTTATCCCACGAACATTCCATTTTCATCCAAATATTTTGGTACAAATAAACTTTAAATTTTATGCGTTCGAATAGATGTCTTCTAAAATGACTTCCAAATACATCGCTATGACGAATCGATAGATTAACATAGAGTTTATCTAACAATGGAAAAGATTGACTTCCCATGATAATATCTTCCCAGATTTGATGAGAAAGAAATCGCCGATCCCACACGATTCCATAGATTCGAAAGGCACGTAGAACGGGCATACGAGTCAACAGAAACGTGACTTCATTGAAACAAACATCGTTATGTAAATTAATGGCAAAACTTTTTAATTTCGAACATTGATAATCGGAGTAGATCGACGTGTTTAAAATTCTTCCATTGGAATTTAACCAAATAGTTAAATTTTCGAGATTCGGCGAACATGGTAACAAACAGAAGAGCGTATCGAGTGTAATCATGCTTAAGTTTAAATGTCGAATCGATTCACAAGCTGGAATTGTGAATGCTCCGATGTAAATCGTTGGAGAAATGCTTAAAGTCAATCGATAAAGTCGTTGAAATGAATAAATTCGACAGATTAGATCGTTCGTTGGATGACCAAAATAAGAATTATCGAGCGATTGGATTTGTAAATTTTTGATTTCGGGTAAATGAATTTCATAGAGAAATGATAAAAGATCTCGTGCATTCCAATTGATTAAACTGAGTTGTTTGACTCGAAATGCGTATCTTTCAAATGGAAAATCACATTTCGATGAAATACACGCGTATAATGGCGTAAAATTCCCGAATAATAATCGATCAAAACGAGAATTCAGAGATGAAAATGCACGATGAAGTTTAGTTAATTCGAGATACGAATAAATTACTAAAATAATTTCATTTGGAAGATCTTCGAACATAATTGTTTTTCGACATAAAACACAAAAAATCTGTGATCATAAAACGGGCTGAATTAGTTTTCTACCAATTATGAGACGAGTTGATGTTATTCTTTAGTAAGTGACATCTATATATCGATTGCATCGTTTTAGATTTTAGACATTCTAATTGCGAGATTCAAACAGATTAAAAATATGTACAGAAAAACGAAAAAATGTTAGTCAATGTTTGGCTTTATTTCCGTCGATTTCCCGAATGAGAACTGTAGAACCAGTTGAATCGGTAATTTCGGTCATTGTACATGGTCTTAGATTGAATTCCGTTGGTTGCCAAAGGAATTTTCGAATAGATTCATCTAATTGCGGGATGTGATCATTCGTTTGTTTTGGTTGTTGTTGTTCTTCTTCTTCATCGGATTGTTTCGATGAATCGGATAATTCTTTGAAATTCGGTTGAATTCGATCGGGTTGTTTCGATCGAAGTTTGTACGATTCTTGTTCGACTTCGTCGTTTTCGTTGTTATCCGTTGCAGGAGAAACAATTGCAGATGTGGAAATATCTGACGATGTCGAACTTTGAATACGACGTGTCGTCCGAGGAGCAGCAACAGCACTCGAACTTGTCTGACGAGTTTTTCGTGTTACTTTTGGTTTAGCTGCGACGGATTTACTTTTCTGCTCTTTTCGATTTCTAAATTTGCAAATAAACATTCGAATGAGTTTATTTTCAATTTTAATCAACAAACCGATTGTTGAAATCATCGATTAATGCTTTATCGATAATATGTTTTTCAGGTTCCCAAGTGTTATGTCTAAAATTCGAATTGATTTCCACGAGAAAAAAAGAACGAAATGATTTTTACTTGGCAGCCCAGCCTTTCCATTTGATGAAATATTCAACTTTACCCTTTCGAACTCGTTTAAGAACGATTTTCTCTGCTGTATAAACAGGAGCTTCTTTATCTTCAGGCATCTAAAACAAAATATATTCAATAATTTATCTGATAAAATCCATCTATTTGAGTCGAAATTCTAATTTATATAAAATACAAAAAAAAACACATTATTTTTTCGATTTCTTTTTCGATTTGTTGGCAAGATGATCGTCTTCATTCAATTGAATGTCACATTGTTTGATAATGGCAAGTTTCTCTTGCCATTCGTCTTTATTTGCCACACGAATGGTCAAGCAATGAGCGATGTTGGCTGATGAATCCATTCGACAAATGATTCTAAACACGAACGAGTTCGAATGAAAAAGCGATTTCAATCAGGAAATTCAACCGTAATTGAACATCTCGATCGATATTCGAAAATGTTTGATCGATTTCTGAGAAAAGACATTCGATTCGATCTTTGTTATCGAGGAGAGAGAATTGTCGAGAATAAATCGCAGGAATATACGTCACTTGAGAATCGAGTTTACCTTTTTCAGACAAACAGTTTTTGTTTTTACAAAGAAAAAAAAACTGAAAATCTACCGAAGACTTCGAAGAGAACTGGATATGGCAAATGTTTATTCGTCCAGTGTTTCATTCCTTGAACAGTTGATGTGACAATTCGTAGTGAACCATCTTCAGCTGAGAGTTTCTTTTTCTATTTCAAAACAAAATCCTTTTTTTTTTCTTTTTTGAAAATAGGCGAACAGGTGTGTTTAGTTGATCAGATTTGAGACGTTTGTTCGTTGAGATTTGAGTTCGAAGTGATGCATAATTTGTTGTTGGAACGTCGTATTCGATTGAATCGACTTCGTAATCTTCTGTTTTACGTTTTGGTTTATTTGCATTGAAAGTCGATAGTTGACGTTTTAAAATTGTTGAACGAGATGTGTTGTTCATTGGTGTTCGTTGAAGTTACTACTAATGAAATTTGCGAATAACCAATAACGGTCAACTTTTCAAAATGAGATCAATAACGAATCAATGTTCATTTTCGAAAATCATTTCGAAGTTTTTTTTGATTAGAAAATTCTTATTTTTTTCTTTGAGATTTTTAATGATTAATGATTTTATTTAAGAAGAGAAGAAATACATGAGAAAAAGTAGATGTCGCCGACGAAAAGAAAAAAGTTCATGAATTGCATAGATGAACAGTGAATGATTTGATGACTGGTGTATCGACAGTTTTTGTTATTGTTAATCGAACAGCATAGACAAGTTGTGGACCTAATTTCCAAACATCAATCTTTTTATTTCCAATACTTGTACCATATGCAACTGTTAACCAAATGTCTTTTTTTGTTGAATTGACTAGTTTAACATCAATAGTATATCCTCGAATGACTTGACCATTGGTTTGATCTTCTCGAATAACCGAACGATCGACTGTAACTGGTGAACTATCGAATAATTGAATGTAAACATGAAGATTATCTGATGTTAAACGTTGATTTGGTTCGATTGATGAACCGTAACATGATCGAATGAAATCGCCTAGTTCTTTGTAACGATGTGCATAAGCAGCAGGAATGAGACCGGTTCGATCGGGTGTTAAATCTAACATTAATAAACAATTTCGACCGACAGTTTCATGATAAACTTGAATTAATTCTGACAGAGAACGAAGTGTTGCATTGACACCCTAACAAAAACAAACGATCGATTGAAAGTCAAATTTAGTTTTGACAAACGCACCCAAAACCATCGATCTTCATTTTGAAGAGTTGTGTCACATTCGGCTGGACAAAACACGGGACTATCTGCATCGCCGCCATCTTCTGTTGTTCCTGTTGACCAATTTGGATCAGGTGCAATGCCCATTTCAGTGCCAATCCATCGAGCAGGATTTGTTGAAACACCGTAACCATTGAATGCGATCGTTTGCGGTTGAAGTTCTTCGAGAAGAGCACTGATTGGATCTTTTAAGGTTTTCGTGTATCTTTACAAACAATCGAATTGTTGACAAAATTTGTTAGCTAACAAACAAAACCTCACCCTCCATCAAACCAAACTTCATTCAAACTACCATATCGAGTCCAAATCTCTCTCAATTGTTGTAGAACAATATTGTCATAGGTTTCTTGAGTTATATTTAATTGGCCAGGTTTTAATGTACGATTTTGAATCTAGACAATGTTCGAACTTAAAAAAACGTCAATGATGAAAAAACAAAAACAACATACGAAACCACGTTCAACATTAAACCAATTGTTCGTAGCAACTGTATAATAAAATCCGGTTTTAATGCTTTTCTTTTCACAACTCTTTATAAATTCTCCGAGAACATCACGACCCTTCATCGGCGAATAATTTATCGAATAATTATATGACATGATTTCTCCTGTAGAAGATAATTCAAATTTCGCATCAGTTGGAGCCATATGAAATCCACATGCATGCTAAAATCTACTAGATTAACTTTGAAAAAACATCGAAATCAACGAACTTTAGCAACGAGTACAGCATAAACAGCACCGAAGTCAACCATTGTTTGTACCCAATTATCAGTATTGAGTAGATATGGTTTGAATAGAGATATATCAGGAACAATTTGGTCTGTACATCCGTCATTTTCGATATATGTAGCGAGATTAAAATGAATGAGTACACCCAATTCTTGTGCTTGCCATTCCAATTGTTCGTGAGCTGAGTTTAAAAAAACAAAGATTTTATTGTTTTGTTGGAAAGTAAGTACTCACTTGGTAGGGCGATACGTAGGCCAGTTGTTGGAGAGATACGATATTTTCCTGGTGATTGCCAAGAATAACGTCGTCGGAATCGATTCAATTGACTAGTATTTATTGAACTCAATAGTAAAAGTAAGCAGACGAAAAGAACAAACGTATTCATAATCTACAACGAAATCATATTTCAAGTATGTAATTCAAATAAAAGAAATTATTTGTTTTTTTTTTTCTTCTTCTGATGTCATTAATGTCAAGTACATTCTTTTTTTTTCTTTATTGATTAAAAGAAATGAGGAGGAGAAGAAGAAGACGAAGAAAATTTTCGGTTCCTATTTGCATTGTAATCCTCACAAAATTTCATTTCGTTGTTACTATAAACATGTGACCGATTCGTTTCAAATTTACTCTAATTATTTTCTCCTGCCTTTTAGACCTTTTTCTCACGTGTCTTCAATCAAATATTTTGGCTAATGAAAGAAATATTCACTGGCTTCGTCTATCTCGGCGCATAAATATTATTAAAAAATAGTTGGTCATCAATTGCGTTCTCTTTTTTTCTTTTCATATCGATTTACAGACTATGGGTTGTACACAACCAACGTCAACCATTGCGCCGATAAATCACATTCCAATTGAACGACTCTTTGCTACTGGAAACGCAACTGAATTCAAACCGCCACCAGCTGTTATAATTACCGCTGAGCCTACGCCTCCGTATATAAAAAGTGTACTGAAAAAAGGAATCCCTGGTTTCAAACAACGAACAGATATTTTATCTATGATCAATTCGAAACCGCCACCACTTGATAAAGTCGTTAGTTTCGATGGGCAAGTTCTAGTACGAGAACGTACACCAACACCGAAGAAAGCTTGGTACGAAAAACTTACAAATACAATGCCAATGAGGAAACGTCCGCGTAATGATGACGATGATTATGATTACGATGAAGAAGAAGTTCCATCGGTTTCGTCTGATGACGACGAAGAAAATCTTCCACAACGACCGTTAATTGCGCCGTTAAAACAATTAGTTGTACCACCGCAATGGAATCAACCAAATACTTTTTGGCCTTATCAGAGAACGAGTCAAGGATTTCCATCAACGATCAATGATTTACCAGAAAATGATTTCAACTCACACGATTTCAATGAAAATCAAGCAGATTATTCGACTATTCCGAAAGGAGGGAACATCAAAGTACGACGACAATTACCTGTCTATGGTGCGCCACTCGTTTCTTCTTCTTCTTCTTCTTCTTCTTTTTCTATTCAACCAACACAACCGTCAAATCTTCTGCAATTGCCTAATCTCTCATCTCAACAAGCTCAATCACAGCCTAACTATTACGGTTACAATTATCAACCGATGGAAAACATTTTCTAATCAGAAAAACGAAGAGACAGTAAGTGTAAAAAAAACATTTTATTTATTAATAAACAAAATGTACGAATACGAGACAAAAGACAAATTCACATCGACAAAAATACATCAAGTGATAAACCTCCTTCTGAAACTGGATTTGGTAAACATAAATTATCTCCAATAAATCGATAACATAATAATCTAAAACAACAACAACAACAACAACATTCATTTATCCATCGAAAGAGAAAAAAAACTATGAAATAACCTTTCTCGAATTGCTTTTCCAACAGCTACACCTGAATCTTTGAGTATATCACGATAGAAATCATTGGATAAAATAATTCCATTGCGCATAACAGCAAGATCAACAATTAATCTGGAAAATAGAACAAGCAAAATAAATGCAAATATTGAATTGAATTGAATTGTCTACCTATCATCATAGAATCGTTTATTTTGATCGTCGATTTTCTGATGAAATGCTTGATGAACGATCTTTCGACGTAATAAATCGTGAAAAACATGATCTTTATCTTTCGAAAGATAATGAGCTGGTACGATAACGACAAGTTTCGAATCGGGATAACCGTAGGCTTGAAAGAGATCAACAGCTAACTTAATTCCTCGTGCAGAAAATTCCGAATGACCGTAACTTGAAAAAGAAAAATGAGAATCGAAATTTAATTTCATTTTAAATAAACTGTTTACGTTCGTCCGATATTTGCTCCATCGATAATGACATCACGTAGATTTCGACCTTTGAGTTTGTCTCTCATTTCACGAACGAGATCATTATCATTGATGGTCGAAATTTCTTGACGTGGAGATGGATTAGGTGATGATTCGTGATGAATATGACGTTTTTTTCCTTTGACTATAAAATCACTTAGAGGAGCCTTACGATTGTTTGACCTTTGAAACAAAAAAAAACCAAGAATTTGAAGATTCTTTTTCGATAGGAACTAACTCGGCACCGGGAAAAGCAATTTTTAATTTTGGTTCTTCATTGTCATCTTCAGGATTCTTCATTGTTGGTGATGCACTTGCTTCGTCATTGAATTGATCTTTTTCATCGACAGTTGTTACTTGACTTTCGAAATTAACTGATAAAGATCTGAGTAATGATTGAGTATCTTGAAGAAGTGACGTGTCCGATCCCTGATAACTCGATATTGCTTTTCGAAAATCATCCAAAGCCAAAAAGAGAACTGTCAATGTCGATGAATGAAATATCAATTTATGTGATTTGTCATTGTCATTCATTTCAATATGAACTAAATATTCTTTCATCAAACGATTCAATAATTGACTGTCACATAAAATATGTCGATATTCTTCAGGATAACAGATCGATTTCGTATGTTTTGGATCGACAAATGAGAGAATATATTGCTTCAAACAATCAAAAGTTCAATTTATTGCTTTCTTTTTTGTCAAATTTACTTCAGCATGTTCGCCGATCGTCTTATCGTCAGAAATGACTTCCACGTAAATACATTGATTGTTTGTTGCAGCTAAATGAAAAGTTTTTTTTTCTTGGTTTTTTTGTTGTTGAAAATCGGTACGTACGAATTCGATATCGCAGTCGAACTTGGAAATATTTTAAAAGAAACTGTTCTCGATTGATTAACCGCCAGAAATCCTCTTGTTTTATTGTTAATTCTTTTCTCATTGATATTTATTTTTCTATAAAGAATGTTTTTATTCAATTAAAAAGCAAAACCATTTTTAAAACAAAACAAAACAAAGAAATTAGTCGTAAATATTTTCCTTTATTGAATTTTTTGATTGAAGAAAGTAGTAAAAAAAAAGAAAAGAAAGAAATGATCAATCAAACAAACAAACAGAAAAAAAGAAGCAGAGCACATCCGTATTCAAGTTTATACAGAGAAAAACATCCTGAGAGAGAGAGAGAGAGAGATAGAAAAGAAGATTCGTAAGGCACTAACAACTAGTTGAAGCCATTGAACCCGGTCGTACTCGTGGATAAAGCTAAAAATGAAAAATTTTAAAAAAAATCTCTAAAAAAACAAAAAATAAATGCAAAAACATACTCCAAGATAATTTCTCGGTACATATCCTTCCTGTTGAGTTGGTTCGTGTCTCGCCCACCACCATTCACTTTCATTTTCATCACCACGTCTTAAGATCGTCAATTGATCTCCATCTTTAAATGTCAATTCATTGTCCATCGAATCGTTTGGCTCATAATCATACAACGTATAAACCGATCCATTATTCATCACGCCTAATTCATTTTGAACAAAAAGAAGATATTGTGAACATGCCGTATAATTCTCTTCTTCTTCTTCGCATTTTTCAGCGGCTGTTTCATTGTCGCGAATTGTCGTGGCGAATATACAAGCGCCGTGTTCGACTAAAAACTGAACCATTGGCGTGTTGTTACACGATGCTGCGCAATGCAAAGGCGTCCATCCGTCATTGTCAGCGAAATTGATATCACAACCGAATTCAACTAGGAATTTGACACATTCGAAGTTCGATGCGCAAACGGCGTTGTGTAATGCTGTGAGGCCTTCGTCATTGGGTAGGCTGGGATTTTCGACGTCTTTGGCGGCTTTCATGACGAGATCGAGTTCGCCGACGACGGCTGCGTCGAGTAGAAGTGCGAGCGGATCGAAGAGAACTCGTCGTGTGAGATTCTTTGGCGTTGTTGGAGTTTTTAATAAAGATTTAAGATTTAGTGCAGATGTTGTTGTTGTTGTTGTTGTTACTATTGTTGGTGGCGTGCAGATCGGTATGGGCACGGGTGATGATCGAGACGAAAGATTATTTAAATCTGAATGATCGTTTTCGGATTCCGTATCGGAAACGATCGATTCGATAATGATTTCTTGTTCCTGTTGAAATTCTTGTCGTTCATCGAATGGATCTTGACTTTGATTGAGATTCGTTTGAATATCGAGCAGATTTTCATAGGCAACCATCGATGGAACTTTGGTTTCGTTCATCAATTGATTGAATGAATCATCACGAACTTGTATCGGTTGAGATTGATTCGAATTTGTTGTTGGAGTAACATTGGCTGACAGATATTTAATCAATGAATCCGATGGATCGGATAACGAATGACGTTTCTTAACATTTGATGCGACATTATTGAAATGAACAGAAAGAATATCGTCATTCAAACGAAGATTGGGTGGTAATTGTTGTTGTTCTGTTTTCAATGTACTATCGGTCATTTCAGTTGTTGTTGTTGTTGTTGTTGGCTTCGAAAGAGACGATGGTGAGGCGCCTGAACGAGCCATATATGTTGCTGCAATTTCACTTTTGGATGCGAATGCAATCTTTGATTGTTGTTGATTTGTTGAGAAGAAATTATTATTATTATTATTTGGATTCTTTTTTGGACTATTGGAGTTATTCAATTGTTCATTGAGATGTGTTGGTGATGATGATGATGTTGTTGCATTAAATGAATTAGCTAATTGTAACATTCGTTTTTCAATTTCTGCAATTTTAACATTATTCAAGGTGTCTTGAACAGTATCGAATGCTGTCCGATAGCCAGTTGATGAGGTTAAAGGTTCGACGACAGCTGTCGATGGTATCGAACGATTCGATATGAATGTTCGTTTCTTTTTCAAACGTTGTTGAAGTTCGTCAATTCGACGATCTAATTGACTCAATTCCGCTTGTTTCGACGCGTAAACATCGCGTTGATAGGCAATCTTTCGACTTTGTTGTTCGTTGAGTTTATTTCGAATCATAAGTTCTTGTTTGAGTTTATCTAATTCATTTTTATTCTGTGATTGTTCTTTATTTGTTGTGATTTTGATTTTTCTTAATTGATCAAGTTGTTTGGTTAGATCATCGACTTTATTCAAAGCAACTGTTAATTCATGTTCTTTATCCAAAAAGATTTGTTTGAGAACTTCTAATTCATTTGCTAGAGTCGAATTGGAATTTCGTTGTTGATTGATTTGATTTTGAAGTGTTTTAAGTCGTAAATGTTTGATTTCTTGTTGTTCGATATGTTCTTTCAAACGTTTCAAACGTAAACTATCGTGTGATGTTTGTTGTTGTTTTAATTCTTGTTGTTTGAGATATTTCAAACGTTGTTCACGTGCAAGTAGCAATTGTTGATTATGTTCGATTTGTTGTTGTTGTCGAGCGGCCATTTCCTGTAATTCTGATAGAGATAAATCCATTGATAGACTACTTATTGCAAACTAAAGAAAAAACAAAACGAATTTTAGCGATTAAAATAAAGAAAGTTTCGTGTCTGAACTGATGAATTTCCGTTGGTTTGGTGTTGTTGTTGTTGTTGTTTGTTGATCTCATTGGGTGATGAATGATTATTGTGAATCGTTGGCGAACGCATCGTTGTACGTCGTCGTTGATGATGATTATGGTTGTTATTATTATTGTTGTCTCAAAAAAGAAAACGACGAGAAGAACAAGGTGAATGGATATGCATATGTACAAACGAGAAAAGGGTCAAACATTTTTTCTTCTTCTTCTTCTTCTTCTTCTTCTTCTTCTTCTTCGTGTTCTTTTTTCCTCTCTCTCTCTGCGCTCGTTCATTCAGTCTATCGTACAAATATCGACAGAAAATGCTACTGCACTCATGTTCGAGTACGACGATAATGTTTTGTACGTATGCAGAACGAGAAAAGAATGTTCAATAGGAAAGACGAAGATGAAGAAGAGGAAGAGAGATCAGTGGATTTGATTTGTAAGTGAGACATACCGTTTAGTCGTCGGACAACAATTTTGAATTCTTCGATAGCTTGATTACGAGTTATAACATCGAATAAACAATCATTTCCTGCGATTTCTCGCTCTGAAATATAAATAAACAAATCAGAAAAAGCTTTAGCTTATTCCAACGAAAGAAATCTGTCAAAAAAACTCATTGCTTTTCTCTTTTGATTCGAGTCGAAAGACAAAAACTGAACAAATTTTCTATTTACCAAAACCGAGACAAGTTTCAACTAATCGAGCGGTCGTTGGTTCGGGAATGTAGTGGGTCAGCACTTCTCGACAGGTTGTTTTCGTATTAATTCGAATGATCTGTCGAGTGTATCGATGTGCTTGATTGGGATGTGGATGATAAAGACAAATTTGAAGCTACGAAAACAAACAAAACAAACGATTTCATATGAATTCAATGAAATTTCATCTGTTTCTACTTGATCATCATTTATCATTGTTCATAGTTTAATTTCTCGAAATCGATCTCGAATTTCTTTCGTTTGATTCTGATAAATTCAATGTCAATAAATAAAAAAAAACGAGAGGGACACACATAGAGAGAGAGAGAAAGCAATGCACATCCAATGTCATATTTACTTTTCTTTATTATACAATTGGTCTATACTCACAATCAATACATTTATTAATCAAAATTTTTCTATTGATTTAAACATATTTAATATTTAGTTTTTTACTGATTTTCTTTGATGAAAACGAAATGAATGTAAGGATTGAATTGATTTTCGAAATTGATTTCATACTAGCGACCACTATCGTTAATGTTCAACAGATTTCAAATAGTATAAAATACAATCGATCGATCGTTCGTGATCTTTCAACTCGAAATGTTAACATCATAAAATTATACAATTTTATCTTAATGAAGATACAATACCTTGATTTTCAAATAGAAGCTTTCGTTTGACTTTTTTTGTCTCTCATAAGATAAAAATGAATCTACCCATGTCAAACAATACGATGCCGTTTTACTGTGTCAAATATTTTTGGCAAATACTGACCGTTTACTTAATAGTGCGGTCCATAAGCGGCAAAATTATGACCAAATACGGACAGTCGTATCGATAGATCTGGGTATTAATTCATAGTCAGATGTTTTATCCTTTTAAATTGGCTATTTATAGCACGTTTTCATGTTGAATAGTTTTACTTTTGCGATCGAAGAAAAGACGAAGAATTTCTCTCGAATTGATTAGAAAAGTTTCAAGGTCGAGAAAGAAAAAAAACACTCAATTATCGTTTGACACTTTTGTAAACGATAAATACTTTGAAGAATATATTTTAATAAATCGATTAACTACTAAAAAATAAGTCATTTTCTTTGATTTTGCTTGTTTGTTTATGAAAAACAACGTTAATAGGACGAAACGGCCAAAGAGATGACTCTCGTCTCTCATTATTCATGCCAGGATATGTCGAATCACGTCGTAAAGGATGCCGTTTCGGTTGATTTTCATTGATTATCGTGGTTATCGTAGGAGCTGTTGGCGGAATTGGAATTGAAATTGGAAATGTTGGCGACTGGTTGAGAACAAATGGTGGTGGCCATTGCTGAGCTATTTGACTTATAGATGGACGATTTGCCGATAAATTAGTTGAAAGAAATGGAATTTCTTGGATACTATGGTCAGATTGTCTTTATTGCAAAGGAAACAAATAGAAATCATTTGAATTTTTCATTTTAAATCAATACCTTGTTTTATTATTATTTGCTATTTGCGAACTAGTTGATTGTTGTTGCTGATTTTTTATCCTAGAGAAAATGATCAAATTGACATTGTTTTTTTTATTAAATAAAATAAATTTCTACCTGAATAAACACATACAACATAATCGAATATTTTTACATAAAGTTTTCGGACAACATCGAACAATATGTGGTGAACGCTCTCTTGATGAACATTTATAACGACAAATCATCCAACCTAATGCTAATGCGACGAATATTCCCACGATTGTCGGCCAAATTATATCTTTATTATCATCATACGCATCATAAGTTGATCGTTCGACTGAAATTCTCGTTGTATCTTCAATATCTGCATGCATTTAAAGTAGATTTACAATTTAATTCGGTTGACTCTTGTTTTTTATGGTGAATAAATCTGCTAAAATAAAAAATAATTTGTAAAAATATTAAAACGGCGACATAACTATAAAGTTAATTTCCGTTCTAGATCAAGTAGAAACAACTTTGACACAGTTATTAGACACATACACACGCATAAAGACGCTCAACGACAACAACAAGAACTATTTCTCTAGATAATCAACAGCAAAGAGAAAAAAAAACGGCAAAATTTTGTTTTTTTTCCCATCTTATTTGTCGATTTTGTAAAAAATATCTGATCAAATAATCTAATAAGTTCATATCTCCTTGAGCTAATTTTTCATGGGCAAATGATGACTAAAGTCAGAGATATTATGTTTCTATTCTTACCTCGGCAAAGTTGTTCATGAAAAGAACGATAGAAGAAACTCTCTTATCGATTAGATTTACTCGAAAAAGAGAAATTATTTTTCTTCTTCTTGTTCTCCATTGAGACTGAAAGCTAAGTCAATTGAGTGTTCACAGGAAAGTATTGAAAATGAGAAAGAAAAACTAGAGAACAAGGACGAGGTCATTTACAAGTATTACTACAGAAAAAAAAACTTTCTCGAATGAATTATGAACGATAAACAAGCACGAGAGAGAGAGAGAGAGAGAAGAAAAACCGAGCGTTTTTCATATAAAAAAAGATTTATGTATTTCAAGTATCGACACTCATTAGACTTTTCCCACTCATTGATATAGATCTGTGAAATATGAGAAACAAGAAAATGAACTACAATCATTTCCTCAACATGTAAATTCATTTAGATAGATAGATAATGAATTGTTCCGTTTCATGTCGCGAGTACTTTAAGAACTTGTTGTTTTTTTCTTTTTTTTTCTACGTAAGTAAAAGAAGTTTTCACATAAGTATGACTAAGTGTTTTGAATATCTCAAAATAGTTTTCGACGAAATGAGACAACGAAATCACAATGATGCTAGAAATTCTTCTAATCAGTCTTCTATCCAAAGCAGACATCTGATTTTTCATTTCTACTAAATGTGCAGTTCCTTCTTTTCCGTTTTTTTTATTAAAAAAAAGAAAGAAAGCAGAAATTGAATCGTCATGTTTTTCTTTTTGCTTAATTAAGTGTTGGATTGACCTTGAAAAGAACAGAAAACACAACATTTAATCTGATAAATAGATAATCGTTGTCAATGGAAGATAACATGACGTGTTTGCATTTTAATGAGATCATAAAATATCAATGAGAATACTTTTCTTTGTTCAATAAAAGCTTTCTAGTTGAAAACATGAGTAAATCTGATTAATACTAATTGTAAGTCAAACTAATAAAATATTTGTTATCAAAAGAAAGTTTTGTTTTAATAAAAAAAATCAATCTAAGCGCACATAGAATGAAGCACAATTATGCGAATTGAATGGGACTTTTGCTAGTTTATGAATTTCTTCGGTATAATCTTGATTGAATTGTATATTTGGCAAATGAATGCCAACTGATATTTTCCAAGGTCTTGTCCATGTTCGTTTAAAAGTCACTTTCAATATTTTATTATCATCGAGAAATTCTCCTTTATCAACAATATTTCTATCGGCACTTAGAAGCATTAATTCATCAATAACAATTCCATGTGATGATAATATCACATAACCATAATTTCTTTCGTAAAGTTCTTTTCTTTGTACACATCGGAAGCCATGTGAAAATTTCGATGATTTCCTTCGATAATAATCATCTAATTGAGCTTTCCATTGTTCATTTTCTAATCGAAAGCCAATGAATTTATTTCGAATAGCAATCATTGGATTATAACAAAAATATCGCATCCAACTTGAAATCATAATTACAAACAAAACTGGCGTTATGCCGAGAAGAGCAATTGTAAATGTTTCAAGAGTTATTTGAAGATCATAAAGAGACAATTTCACATCAGGATCTTGAGCATTGTTCGATCGATTTTCAGCGATCCAAAAGAACATCCAAGTGACAATTGACAATGTCATTGAAATTAATGTTAAAAATGTTACATTCATACAATATCGATGCATTCGATCCGAATAAAGTCCATCGAAGAAATCCAAAACACGTTGAGATACAACGAATATATCAGGACTGTCCAATGATGGACTTCGTTCACGAACATTTTGAACATTTGTACTTTGACTTTGATCGGATAAAACAAGATTTCTCTCAACTAGAGACATTTTGACTTTGTTGTTGTTGTTTTAAGGATTTCAAAATAAAAACGTTTTTCTTTCTCTACATCGAAACATTTATCTTTTTCATATCTTTTATTTATCAACAAACTCCAAACAATAATAGTTGTATGTCGACGAGTTTATTCATATCAACTAGCAATTCCAATTATATCCTTTTTCCTGTAACAAAAAAAGAATCCGAATAAAGAAATGGATCAAATGAAGTAAAACGATCTAATTTGAGAACTTTCATATTGAATCGAATGATTTCTTTTTATTAAAGTTCGAAAGAAAAAAAAACACGAATTTAAATATAACGTAAAATCCGTTGAAGTGACGGAGCCAGATTAACACCAACTAATTTCGATTTTAATGATGAAAAATCGAGTTTTTCTAAAATATCTTTTTGCAATTGTGGTTCGGAATTATCCTGTCGACTAAAAATCATCACAACTATCAAATAAAATTCAATGAGAAAAACAAAAAAACTCACGTGAAAATATTGAAAAAATATCTTTCGGAAAACGCAGCAATTCCTTCGAATTGTGAAAAAGTTATTTTAGCATTCGATGATAAATCAAGTAGATTAATAACTTGTGTAATAAAATGATCATCAATTGTACGCATATACGCATCGGATATGGCATCCAGTAGAATCTATTCAATTTCAAAAGAAAGAAACAAACTCATTAAAATCTATAAATAACCACCACAGTTGTTTCGTACTTTGACACTCAATTCTCCTTCATTATCTTTATATTTATCAAAAACACGTTTGTACAACGTATGTCGACGACTGTTAACTCGACAATATTTTTCTAAATATTGGCATGGTGATAAGCCTAAACAAGAGAGAGAATTTCAATTGAACTATTGAAAAAAAAACAAGGTGAATTACTTTCGAAAAGTTTAACGTCAAAAGGTATCCAAAATCGAGACGCTTGTTGTGAAAGAATAACACTATTCATACCGGGGTAAGATCGCGTTGACTAAAGCAAATTCAGAATTTTAATCAAATGAAAATAAAAAACCAACGAATCGGCGTACTTCGTCTTGATTAACAACAAAACCATCTGAACCTTCGTACATTGCTGTTCTTTTTTTTTTGTAAATTAATAAGATTTTGGTCACGTTTCTCTTTTTCTTTTCTTAGTATTTGATTACCTATTCAGTAAATAAAAAAAGAAACAGACGCCTTTCGATGTTCGTTACTGTTTTCTTAATCTTCAAATTCATCTATTGATATGTTGCTCTCGTTTTTCTTTGCGTCGAAAACAGGCAGAACGATGAAAAAGAATCGATCGAATATGTTTGTAAGTGTGCTGTTTACTCGTCATCAAACTAACGAGTGATTGTTTTCAAGATTTTATTGACTTTTTTTTTTCTTTCTTCGTCTCTGGAAAAACAAAACAGACGTAAGGTAAATGCACAAAGTCGATTTTCGATTTGCGAGAGCACACGTTCAAAATGAGATTTTATATTTGATCAAACTAATTAAATGTCACATTGACAAACAAACGGCAAGGAAAATAATCAAATCAGAAGAAATTTTTTTTTCTTCTTCAATTCAAAAATTTGAACCACGAAGGAAAAAATACCGATGCCTGACAATCGACATCCAATGGCGAATGATCAAGTTTCGAATCAGTTATCACTTCACCGGTTCGATTTTGCAAGAGAAAAGCCGACCACCAACTATAAGTACCAACTGTGATAATAATATCATTACATAAAGTTAAAACGGCCATATCTTCGGCAGGAGAAAATGAATCTGGCATGACGAATGTATTATTTCTCTGAGAAAATGTTCTTTGACAATACGGTTTATCATCACTGGCAAAGAGAAAATTAACAAATCGATATTTTTTTATGAAATAATCCATTGCATCATAAATAAATTTCTCTGAAGAAATCGTTCGTGCATTTACAAAATCGCCTCGTCGAATATGAATACCAACTGATTTCGAAATATTCGTTCTATTCGTAATACTTCCAATGTACGAGTTTGCTCGATTTAAAATAACGTCTTGAAAACGCAATTGATCTCGAATTCGATCTGTTTGATTGGCAAAATGTTTATAAGCTTGCCAATAGCCAACTAATTCGACAAATTGAGATTTATTTGGTTGAAAAAGATCAGGAAAATAAGTGCAATGATTGAAAATTTGTTCGAGAGGTGATGAACGACTCAATTCCGATTGATTCAAAGAATTTGAAATATTGATTCGAAAACTTTTTTCTAGTTCTTTGATAACTTCTGGGCCAATATAAAGACGACATTTATGTTCCAATGAAAGACCATAAGCACTTGCAAATTCAAATAGAACATTGCCAAGACGTCCTAACGGATTGTGAAGAACAACGGTACAGTTTCTCAAACGTATTGATTGAGAAATATTAAACGAATGAATTGGATTCGATATCGAGAAAGGAAAATTCACAATTGATATTGAAAAGGATACGAAGAGAATACAACAGAAAACTGCGGTTAATTTGAAAATACGAATAATCGATTGATCAGTAGCTAAGACTTTCAAACCGTCGACCATTTCATAGAGAATAATTTCATTTTCATAATTTTCAGTTGTACTATTTTGCCATTAACAGATTGCTAATTTCCATATTTATAAAATAAATCAACAGTTGGTACTCAATAACCTATCGAATCTGTATTGTATTCTAATGGATCCATTTACATAACAACCATAAGTTACTGATTTGCACTTTTTATCTCATGAAAATAGAAAAACGTCCTTTTTTACAGACAAAAGACATTTAGTTGAATTTAACAAAAAGAAACAATTTCCTTCAAGAGCAACAGTGAATTCAATTCTTTTAAAATAATTTAAATTATTCAGAAAATGAAAAGATGTAAAATATTGAAGTTGATGATTTATCGATGAAATTTAAATGTGACTCTTAGACGAACATCTATTTATTTAATATCAATGAAAGAAACAAAAAAAAATACAAAAAAAGCAACAACACCCTGAGAGAAAGGACGAGAAAAGGCGACAAATACCAATCGAAATAAAGTAAACTGGACCTGCCAGAGTTCTGATATCACAGATAACATTTTAGAAAAAGAATAAGAAATATGTGACTAATGTTTTCATAGTTATACGGTGACTCTACATATCATCAGCGTCGAGATTTGTTTTCATCGATGACATCAATGATGTTCGTTTTAAGGTTGCTGCTGGTGGTAATGGTGGGATTTCTCTTGGATTAATATACATATTTAATTTCCTCGATGGAATATCTTTGAGATAGGTCGACACACCTCCATTAGTCGATGTTGATGATGAATCGAAACTTCGAAATTTATTTTGATTAGGATTTGTATTCGATAGGGTTGTAAATGTGTCGGAATCTTGTGCTGTATGAGGACTGGATGAAGAGTTTGATGTTGATGCTTGAAAATAATCACGATCATCAGCATGAAGAAATGTGTTCGATGTTTGTCGACGTCGGTAATGTCGATAATGTCGACGATAGACGACAATTAAACAGATTGTCAGAAAACAACCGAAGAAAAACGAAATTAAACTAACGAATATCAAATGAATCAATGTAAAATGATTTTCATTCATTGAATTTATCAATGAAAACGATTTTGTTATCAATGAACACGACGAACATAAACGTTCTTGATGAGATTCACCGTCGCATGAATTCGTCAAACAGATTCGATTTCGAGTTTGAATTGAATTCTTTTTCGATGATGTACACGTCGAACATTCAGACCAATCGGTCCAACAAGACCAATTGTTATTTGTTGATTGATTACAAGATACACACGAACGTTTTTCAACGTCATTTCCGAAACAATTTCTTCCTAAACAACGACGACGACGGGTTTCAATCGAACCAGCGATTCCACAAGCTGGATAACAATCTTTACAAAGAAAACAAAAGAAAGGAATTTAATTGAGAAATTAGATTGGCTTTTATTACCACTCCAAGTTGACCATGGAGACCAATCGTTGTTTTTCAAATCATCTAATGAATCTAGAATTTAGCAAGAAAAATATGAAGTCAATGGGTTTTTATTTTTGAATTAAACAAACCAATTAGTTGACAGTCAGTTTTGTCTTGATGATTACAAATTCGATAATTGATTTTCTCGGATTTAATTTCTGGTTTTTGTTGATTTGCCGATGAACTCATCGAACAAACATATTCTGTTCGTATTTCAGTTAATAAATCATTCGAAATCGGATTTCGAATCGGTGTCCATTCACTCCAGACACTCGTTTGTTCAACTAGAATCAATTTATTTATTTGAAAATCAACATGAATCGATTGAATTACTTGGACAGAGCATTTCATTGCACAATCTCGTTTCTTCTAAACATTCCGAACATTTATCATCATTCATCAAACAACGTCGAGTTCGTTTCTGTATTCCGCCTCCACATGTTCTCGAACAATTGTCCCAATCTAAATTCAAACAATTGATTCGAAATCGAAATCGAAAACAAATCAAATTCTTTCGTCGAACCTGTCCAAGCACTGAGATATGCCGAATTCGTTGAACAGAATATCTCAGGACACGGTTGTTCTTCTCGTTCAGATCCGATGCATAACCGTCCGTTATGTTTCGGTTCCGGATTTGTACAAGTTCGAGTTCGCGAACGAAACGATTTGCCACATGTTTTCGGACACAAACTCCAATCACTCCACGGTGACCATCCGCCGTCAACTAAAGTTTTTCCAAAGAAAATTCTCTCGTTCCGATTTGCATTTCAACAAATCTGATTTTTTACCTTGGCATTGTTTGATTTCAATATTTGATCCATGACACAATTGCCCATTAAATTGTGGCGTTGGTTGTGTACATGTTCGCGTTCGACATTGACATTTTTCACCTGTTGTTTGTTGACACGTAAACCACGACGACCATGAAGACCAACCACCGTCAACTGAATAAATACAACGTGATCTTTAAACAAATTAGACGAGTTTATATAAACACATACTCGTTAGATTAATAATTGGACATGTCAATGAACGAGTTAATGCAGATTTTTTTGTGAGAACGCAACGATCAACAGTCGAATCCCATTGACAATAAGGATCCATGGCCGAATGACACAAATTACTTGTGTTCAGTCGATCACAACGACCAGCAGCGAGTTTTAGAACGGAAATTGTTGTTGTTAGAATGATTTCTTTCTTCAAAAACAAAAAAAAACAAGAATTGAAACTAATGAAGATGATCGATTTACTCTTTCGAAAATGAATTCAGCTCGATTGATTTTCCATTGATCATCGGGCAAATCAACTGGTTTCAATGGAACTTGTTCGATTAAACATAATTGATTCTGAATCAACGAATATTTTCTCAAGAATAAACTATCCGAAGTGATGACGAAATAAATTGTTATTCCGTTGAAATGATCGGTAAATAAATGTCCAATACGAATATCATCGAATGTCAACGCGTCAGATGACGAATGAAGAACACCAGATCGAAGAACTCGACCAGACACGTAACCGTTCTCATTCGATTGATTCGGTTCACACTGAACAAATTTCATTTTTCCAAATCACGAAGAACAAAATGTGAGATTTGTCTTACTTTTTCAGATTCTTGTTTTATTGTCGAAGGTAACCAGTAGGATTCATTGGTTTTTTGAGTTAGAAAAGGCGATGAAAAGACTCGTTCGAGTTCATCGATTGTGTAAACACAAATAGCTGATCCAGCTAAACCACTTCTATTCAATTCGAAATCATCTTTTGTTTGACTTTTTTGATATTAACCAAAATTTTTACTTCGGTAAATTAAAAGCTCCGTAGATCAATTTCGATGATTGATCATAGAAAATCGATTGTAATTCATTGTATTCGAATGTCGTGATTTCATTATGAACTTTTTTCGAACACGATAAACGTAATTTCGAAAACGAACGAAATGTATCGCTGAATTTCATTGTACCATCGTCATATTTACAAACACGAGCAACACGAGAATAAACACTCTACAAAAAAATCATTTCGTACAAACAAAAATCGATTTGCGTGTTTTGTCTTACTGTTCCACAAGATAAATGTTCGAGAGCAATTTCACGAAAAAATGTGTAAACATACGAGCCAATGTTTAGAATTCGAACGAAATACGGATCTGCAAAGTGAACAATATCCAAAATTCAATAGGTTTTGTTTTTGCAAAAGATAAATTTTACTTCTCAACCAATTCGAATCGTGTTGTTGAGTTCGTAATTGTTTACCATCGGTGAAACTTCGTTGAATTAACGGATCATTAACGCCGAATACTGGTTCATTACTTGTAGCTGAATACAATTCACCTAAACAAATCAAAAATCAAATTGACTTGACAGTTTTGTCAAACAGAAAAAAACAAACCCGTATCGATCAATTCGTATGTCGATGGAAATTGATTATTATAAGGCGATTTGCCATCGCCTGGAATGAATTCATCTTTTCGAACGATCGTTGACAAAGAATCGGGACGACGCCAGGCACAAATCGGACGATAGGAATTCGTTCCACATGTCAATAAGAATTGATCATGTGAACGAAGTGCTAATACACGAATATAATTTTCACATTGATTCTAAGAGAATGCCGAAAGAAAACGTTGTTGATTTATGAAATAAGCGTATTTTACAAGTGAATGAATTTGATTTCGACAGATGTTGATATCATTTGATGATGATTCCCATTGGAATTTTTCGATTAAACGAAAATCATTGATCGATAGACGAATTATTGAATTTCTAAAATTTAAATACAAAAATAAATCTCGTTTGTTTGTTTTTTTTTGCAAGGCTTCGAAAAACGCAATTTGACGCCTTTCTTTTTCTTTTGCACGCCGTATGTTGCTGTGTCAACAAAGCTATTGTATGTTTTGGATATAATTAGCTCCTCGGTCATCGTCTTACTAAGGCTTTGTTACTCTACAAGGTATACGACGCTTGACCATTGATCAGACTCTTCTTTTTCTCACTCGTCAATTTACTTAAAGTGTTCTTAACGTGGTCAGAGTTCGATCTATGAAACGATGATGATCAAGACAAAAGTGTCAATAGGTAAACATCGTCTGAATTTACAAGTAATTATCAAGACAAAACAAAAGAATGAATGATTCTCTCGATTTCTTTACTTTGCACCGATGATAATTTGATCTCGTCGAGGATCAACAACGATTGCATCGAAACTATCAGCATTTTCTTCATACGTTTGAACATTTCGTAACATTTCTAAAAAAAAAAGAAAAAGAAATAATAACAAGATCAAATGAACGTATAATCTCTGTCTCTTTCAAATCAAATCTTTGTGTCGATTGTCTACATAAGAGATAGTCTCAAATTTCTTTTCGTAAGTATATGTGATTCTAATTTGATCAAAAGCGTTCCAGTCTGCCCGTTTTTTCCGCTCGAATATAGAGCCGTTCATTTTTCTAATCAAATACTGACGCCGACAGCACAAGAGTCTCTTGACTAATTTGCAAGACAAACAAAAAAAGAAGAGAAATGAATCAACAGACCAATATTATTTAGTTTGCATTCACATTCGAACAGGTGACGAATGTTTAAGTAGATGATGGAATGAAACTATTCATTCACAAGTTGTGACAAACAATTCAACGAAAGTTTCTTTTTTTTTCTTTTGTTCAATTTCTCATTGTCGAACTCGGTACGATAATATTGACATCTGATGATAAGAATTTTAATATTCTTCGCGTGAATTTGACTATTATCTTTGCTCGTATTTCGATTGAATCGATCTCTCTCATAGACACTTGTCGGTCAATATGAACAGATTTGTTGATTTAGTCTGTCTAAGATGACGATGATCACTACAAGTGAAACTAAACGTGCGGTTTCTCACATATACATACCAGTGTATGAAATAAACCGAAAATCGAATGGATCATTTGTTGTTGTTGTTGTTGGTGAACTCAGATCGAGTTTGATGAGATAAATGAATAGAATTAATAACAATGATTTCGAAGGTTTGGTAGGCATTGTAAATAGTAAAGAAGTTTGTCGCTTGTCTTTTTATTATTATTATTATTATTATATCTTCTGGCTCAATCTAAAAGAAGAATTACATTCTAGAGAAAGAATGTCTCAACAATTACGAAATGTCCGCAATTGGGATGAAGGAGAGAATGAAGCAAAGAGAGACGAGAAAAAAAGAAGGAGAATGAGAGAAAATGTTCTCTTGCCTCTCTCTCTCTCTCGTCCTATGAATTCTATTGTCCGAAAGGAAAGAAAAGAGAAGAGAAAGAAGATTTAAATCAGCATACAACTTCGCTCTATATCAATACGGAAATAGAAACGAAGGCGTGAGTTCAATAATTCTAACGACTTAGCGCGATAACAAGGACGTTCTGTTGAACGGT
>ERZ778027.648-NODE-648-length-74813-cov-11.826400_pt1 | contig 74813 bp, 88 predicted proteins | sample MGYA00375757_ERZ778027 | MGnify/ENA primary metagenome ERZ778027 (study PRJEB29350, sample SAMN05389817) | bioreactor metagenome | isolation source: Ammonium sulfate bioreactor | place: South Africa: University of Cape Town | collected 2014-02-18 ...
AAGTTTTATTTCATTTGATTCGTTTTTCTCTTTTCTCTCTTCGAAAAAGAGAGAAAAAGAGAGAGATAGACAGAGAAAGAGAGAGAGAGCACAGAGAAAAGAACACCTCTATATTAACGCACATGCACATATAAGTAGCAACCAAAGAGAGAAGAGCAAGAATTATTTCTTCGTATTTATATCAATATTGAAACTAGAAAGTATTAAATCGATTTCAATGATATCGAAAATGAACGAAAATCATCGTCGATTTTCTCTTTGGGATATTGTTTGTTATAAGCCACTTTATATTATTCTTCCGAATGTATTTATTCTCCGTCCACTTCGTTATTTACTTCATTACTATATCAAACCTGCGAAATTCTTAGTCATTGTTCTACCGCGAAGCATTTGGCAAAAAGGTAAAGATCGTATTGTTCATAAGTTGGCAACAGTTGGTTAAGATGAGAAATTAATCGATGCAGCATATGTTGCAAATTCTATACAAGAATGTTCAATTTTGTCGGGATAGGTTTTTGGAATATATGGGCGTCTAGTTGTGTTTGATATCGTGTTGTCATTTTTTTTCGCAAGATGTTAAATGGGATGCAATGATCGTTTATCATTCACAACTCTTGTCATCTCTAATATACGTATGAACATGAACAAAGAGAGAACAAAACACAGATGTAGAAAGCAATTGTTATTTATTGATATGCGAAAATTATATAATATGATATCAAAAGAAGGAGAAAAATAGAAAAATATTCTTTTATACTGTGAGATAGTTATCAAATGGATATTCTTTGTGTTTTAGTTCGTCGAAATGAAACGATATGTTGTTTAATTGGCTTTGGTATTGGTGTTGGTTGCTGTATACTTTATCGTTTAATATCGAATTTTCTTTGTTCTCCTTCGTCTTCAACAACAGCAACATCGATCGCAAATAATACATTGTCTTCTTTGTCAAATACAAAACGTGATGTAAGTTCAATGTTCTCATTAACCGCTTCTAATGAAACTAAGGCACGTCTATATCCGATGAAAAACGAAAGAAGAATATGAAAAAAGGTCATATTAAGTCGTTCATTGTTTCATTTTTTGTTTTATTTAGGCAAAAACATCACACATGGGTCAAGAACATTCATCATTTTCGTCAAATGGAAATGAAATAACTGTTACTTATACAAAACGACCACGTTCATCCACAACTGTTAAACGAACAACGCCATCGAACACGACGATAACAGACAACAACGAGAAAGAACGTTCGCCAATCGATCCAAATCGAGAGCCATTACTCGGCCTACCAATAACTAAACATCATGAATCTATTCCAAATCGAAATCTTTCACTAACTAATTATTCTGATGAAACAACATGGTCAGAAATGTCATCATCGATTGGAACAGTTGCTTTACTACAAGAATCTTATCATTCCAATTCATTAACTGGTGATTCAGGTGTTGATTGTCAAGATATATCAACAATAAAATCGACTCGTACTCAACAACGTTTTCATGATTTAACAACAACATCGACAATTCCAATTGTTGATGATGATGACGACGATGACGATGAATCATTTATGAACTATTCGACACATCCAATCAATGGAACACTCTATGTCAATTCGAGAAAATATGATTCGGATACTGCACTTAGTCGTGGTGTTTTACTTCAAGATACACGTAAGAATAATAAAAAACAAACAAACAAATTTGACATTTTTTGTCTTTGTTTTATTTTAGAAAATGCAACTGAGTCTCATGTTTTATCTTATATGTCCACTGAAAACGGTCTCGATCGAGCGTTAGAACAGACCAGTCGTTTTTACTCTGATCTCGAACATATTGCAACTGATTTAAATATTTTAACCAAACGTTATTCACAATCGCAAACAACAATGTCACCGGCATTATCGAGATATTATCATCAACAACAACAATATCATCGACCTGGTTTGAATACGATCGATGCACTCGATTGGGATTGGAACGATGCTCAATCACCACCATTCGTACAATCGCCCAAAACTCAACAACGAAAAGATCGTCAACAATATTCATCATCGTTGCCTCGTTTGAATTCAAATAATAAAAACAAAGTTCGACGAAGATTAAATCAAAATAATCAACAAACAGATTATAATGAATCGGATTTGGAAATTCGAACGACACGTTCATATGATTGTACAAGTTCACCATTACGTCGAAGTAAGACGATTAAAATTACATATGATTTGTTTACTTTTTCTTGTTTATTAGGACCCAGTTCGGTTTATTTCGATTCGACAGATAATACAAGTGGTGAGGATCATTTTGGAGATGAAACTCTGCAAATACCTTCGTCGCCATCGGTGCTAACTTCATCACGTACAACAGAATTCTTCGCAACGATGAAATAATCTTCTTTCTTTCTTTTGTGTGTTAGCCAAATTTGTTCATGTCTTTTCTTCCGGTGGTGATGAAAATGAAGAGTCTTAAAATTAAGAATAAATCGTAATTATTCTTAACGCATCAATTCTGTTTTTCTTTTGGTGATACAGTGAGATCTCTTTCTCTTTTCTTTTTGTTCCTTCATAGCCCTTCTTTCTCGGTGTGTCAGATTTTGTGTACGTATTTCATGACATCTCTACATGAATTCATGTATTCTCCTCTTTGTTTGACAAACGTCTCACTGTTTTTGCTTATTTCAACAACCTTTTGTTTTCCTTTTTTCGTTTCTGTTCAAATTGCATTTGATTGCTACGCTCATAGATTGATGAATAATCCCTTTTTCTTTCTTTTGTAAGATGATGATGATAATTATTGTTGACAGACATAAAAAATAGGCATCTTGAGAAACAAAAGTATTTAGTTTGATTTAAATATCTGTCTGTTATATGTTCTCTCACTTGACCTTCTTCTTTCTTTCTTTCTCTTCAACTTTTTTGTTTATTTTCCTTGGCCATTGTTCTTCTTGGCGTATATATATATATTATTATTATTATTACATACGATGCATACATATGTACTTTAAAATAAATACAGACTGCTAGATATGTTGATAGACATCTAGATTATAATTGAAAATTCTTTCTTTTTCTTTTTTTATTTCAATTGATGATAATCGTTCTTGAGTAGATCGAAAATTTCTCTTTTATGTGATTATGATCAAACGAAAAAAAAAACTTACAGTTCGATGTGAAACATACGTAAAATAAGTCAAACCTTATGCAATAGATTTATGCTTTTATATCATTGAGATCACTTGTTAAGCTGTTGTTCAAAAAAGATTATTTTGTTTGATTTTAAGTAGCAAATTAACATCATTCTTCGAGACAGAAAATAGATATTCTCATTTGTGCTTGATTAAATTTCGATTAACATATACGAATCTACTACTCATTCGTTCTTTCGATATGATTCCGTCATTGAAAATTTAATGAAGTAAAGATATTGAATGTTTATCATGTAAATTTACTTATACAGACACTCTAGATTGCTTTCTTTTCTGATGAGATGGATATATTTTAATATTTATTTAATGTTAATAAGAAAAATTAATTAATAAATAAAAAAAAAAGGTTGTGTAAATATTTCCTTCTCGATGATATCTTTTATATCTGTACACATCAAGGTCGATATAATGGTATTGCCCCGTTATCATTATCTTTTTTGGGTTGACTGGTTGAATTATTAATTCGATTCTTAGGTGATATGGATGTGGACGGTATTTCATTTTTTAACTTATCGTATCGTATAGTTAGAGTTGACTAATGTTATACAATGAATTAATTGTGCATAACTTAGTGGAGTGATCATTAATGAAATGCTCTTGTTCGTTGAGGATGTAATGTTGTAATTCGTGGATGTCGGCATAAAATAATAAAGAAGTGTTCGTCCATACAAAAAAAACATTTTCAAACAATGCTTATTAAAAAGACAACAAAATTATTAAATCTGGTTATCATATATATATAGTACGTAATTCGGTTGAATTCCAAAAACAAACGATACACCTCCCCCAATCCATAATTGTTTAAGAGTTACATTCCTGGTTATTCTTTGTTCAAATTTAACATTTTAAAATTATTTCTATTTCGATGCGTTTTGATTAACGGACAACGGATACTACATGTGACAAACGAAAAAAAAGAATCTATCGGTCTACAAATTATATAGAATAGTAGATCGATAAATAGATAGACAGACAGTCGTTATTATTTCTAATTCATTTATTTCAGTCATCAACATCCGGAAAATTTCATTAATCGACACTGTGTTCTAAGTAGTATTCCCGCGAGAGTTCTACTCGTTAAATATTAATTAAAAAGAAAACACTACCTTTGACGTATGTTTTCAACGTATTGTGTTTTGCGTCAAAAGAAAAACAACAATAACATATTATTATTAAAAAGAGGCTAATAATCAAACTTCTCGAACTCTCTCCGGTTTTTTCCTTTCTTTTCTTTTCACTTTTTCGTATCTATCATACTCAAAGATCATTAAAAGATAACTCAAGCAACGTAATAACAAATTATCACGAGGTTGTTGTTGTTCGTTATCAATGTCATAAGTTGATGATCTTATGCAAAAATGTGAATGTGCATATACTAATGAACTATTCGTTCGTGTAGACATACATAATCTCCTTTGTCAATAGAAGAGGCGAGACAAGGCAAACGCAGAAGGTTAGAAAAACAACAAACACCAAAAATGTGTTTCATTGACAAATACGAAAACGATCAGTTTTTCATAGTTATCGAACAGAAAATTTTCTATTTATCGGTTTAACAAAGCAACAAAAAAAAAACAAAAGACGCACAAATACACATACACATTTCTCAAATACAAAAGGGGGAAGAGTATCATGAATTGTATTATCACAAGAATTAATAGACAATACAGATCTTGCTAGTTCTTTCTCTCTTCAAACATTCTCTACATGGAAGAGATCTAAAAGAGTAAAAATCAGAATAAATCGAGTGTACATGAGTAGGTACAAAATTCTAGTCCGTATTGCATATAGTTCTAAAAAAACACTGCACAACAATTTGCTAATGTTCACCAATCATCGTCGTTGCTATGCGAATGCGGAATAAATTTCAGTAATAAGGCTGCATCAACATTTGTTGAACAATGTGGACATGTTAGACTTTTTTCTAACCATTGATCTATGCATAATGGATGGAAAATATGTGCACCTTCACACGGTAATTGTCGGACTTGTTCGTCTGGCAGAAAATCAATTAAACAAATATCACATCTAAAGCAAAACGAAGATTAAAATTGAGAGAAAAATTAAAGTTCATTACTCAGTTTGCTTCACTGTTTTCTCATTATAAGAAATTAATGGCATATGATCGACAAGATTTCGACATTGAGCTGCTTTGATTGCATTAGGATCGATGAATGAACGGTTCAATGTTACTAACTAAAACAATTTCAAAGAATAAAAATCATAAACAGACACACGGATTCGTTTGAATTACTTTTGGAGTGTTTGTATCCGATGAATCTGAATTTGTTGGCATAAATGTCAAGTAGGATGTGCTCGTAGATGAAGGTATAGCAGATGATGAGTTCGGTAGAATAGAGAAAGTTGATGGAGATATATGAAGAAGACCAGAATGATCTTCAGGCATACGCCAACAGTTACCCATGGAAATATAATAAATTAATATATTAGTTGTCTGAAAGAAATAAAATTATAGTAATCAATGACAGAGAAATGTCGTGTGTATTTATACGTTTATGCATTTATCTGTAGAAGAGAACGTACACGTACGAAGAGATCAGCTGGTTCGCCCTCACACTCTACTCTTCCAGTATTTCCTTGGGTGCATATGACTCAACCATATGATCATACAGATTCTTATCCAATCTCGAATAAATATTCATTTTTTTTGAAAATCTACTTAATAAAAATAAATGTTGCCCGAGTATGTTTTTTTCAAATTGAAAAATTTCCGGTCGAATAAATTCTCGTCCAGATGTCAGTAAATGTTCTCGTCGAAACTCACTTCGTTAGAGATGCACATAAGCACTTGCCTGTCATGGCTGTCTTGTCGTCGTCGTATGATTTCTTTTTCTCTCTTCGCTGAGCGTGTGATTGATAAGTCATGACATACAATTTGTCTATCTGATTTTTCGTTCTCTATTTCAGATTCATTTCTTCCAAAGTCCATTAAACATTCTTTTATTTTCCTCGATAATTAAACCAAACAAACAATTTTCAAAATAGACATTCAATTCGTTCTCTTTTTTTCTTTTTCTTCTTCTACTTAAACAATTCGTCTCTTGAACAAGAACAATGAGTAATACTAATCGTCCAGCTAACGCCAATCGAGCCAATGCAAATAATCAAGCAGCACGTACATGTCAATTCAAAATGGTTCTCCTAGGAGAATCGGCTGTTGGCAAATCATCGTTAGTGCTTCGATTTGTTCGAGGACAATTCCATGAATATCAAGAATCAACAATTGGTGCAGCATTTCTCACTCAAACTGTATCTGTTGACGACACAACTGTTAAACTCGAACTATGGGATACTGCTGGACAAGAAAGGTAGTTTTCAACATAATCAGTGATCATTTCAGAGTGTTCGAAATAAAAAATTTTTCGATTAGATATCATTCATTAGCGCCAATGTATTATCGTGGTGCTCAAGCAGCAATCGTTGTCTATGATATAACCAATGCGGATACATTCAGTCGAGCGAAAGTTTGGGTTAAAGAATTGCAACGACAAGCTGCACCGAATATTGTCATTGCTCTCGCTGGTAACAAAGCTGATCTAGCTGCTAAACGTCAAATTGAAGTTGTTGATGCTCAAACCTATGCCGAAGAAAATGGTCTTATATTTATGGAAACATCGGCTAAAACTGCAATGAATGTCAATGATATATTTATGGCAATAGCAAAGAAACTACCGAAAAATCAAGATTCATCTTCGACATCAGGCGGTGGACGCGGTCAAAATGGCCGATCGATAACTGTCGATGCGCCGGCTAATCAACGATCAGCCGGCAGTGATGGTGGATGTTGTGGGGGTGGTAGCAGCAGTAGTGGTAGTAATAATAATTAGTGAAGAGATCTTTTTATTTCTTTTCGTTTATCTGTTCATTTTTTTTCTCTTATTTAAAAAAAACACACACACACACACACGTAAATAATATCGTACGACGCTCTTCACAAACAAAATCATTTCGTCAAAAAACACCGAAGAGATTTCCTTTTAATCTGAGAAACTATTTCTTTCTTTTTCCGTCATTTTTTCTTTTTCTTCTTCTTCTTCTTCTATTCTGTATATAATATACATTCATTTTCTTTTTCTTCGTCACAGTGATATATCAATTTAGATCGATTGTGGAAACAAACAAATCTACTATAAATATATATTTAAACAGATGATTTCTCAACACTCAAGCGTATATACATTTAATAATCTGTCTCATTTTGCATTGCTGTACATGTTCTTTTGTTTGTTGTCATTTGTTCGCTTGTATTTCTCTTCTTCATCTTCTATTGTATTTACAAAAGAAAAGCAATTCAAATTCTACAGTTTCTCTGTCTCTCTCTTTTCGAAATGGTTGGCGTGTTGTTTCCATAACGAAGAAAACAAAAAAATATACATTATAAGATATATATATATCTCTTCGAGAAAAGAAAAATTTTGTTACATAGTTTTGCTTCATTCTAATTCAATTTATCTTGACGAGATAAGACGAAATAGTATTAGATAACAATCGTATTATATATCGACAATTATTTTGATAATAACATATTCGAACTGTCTGGAGAGAGAAAATGTTCTACCGAAAAATCGACTGAAGCTTTATATTTTAGAAAATGAGGAAAAGGAAACATCAAAGACAAATCAAGTCGTATATATGCAATAACAAAAAAAAAAGAAAAACGAAAGAGATAACCTTAAAAAAGAAATGAAGTACAACAAGAAAATGAACAGAACGAACAAAAAGAAAAAAAAATAACATTATCAATGTTAGGAGTTCGTATTCGATAATGTTTGGGCGAGAGTTGAAAGAGGAACGAAAGATTTGTTTGATGTTAAATGTCCGAAATTTTCTTTGAGTAAAATTTGTAGACGATGACGATTACCATCAAGCAAATCTAAGTAGAATTTCAATTGAAACGAATGTGCTGGTTGAGATTTGCCAAACAAATTCACAAACTAAAAACGAAATTCATTAGAAAATTTTAGTTTGTAACAAAAAATAAATAAAACTTCGAACCAAATTGAAATTTTTAAATGCTTTTTCAACATCATTAGTAATTGCATAAATAGCTGCGATATTGTAATAAACAATTGCTTGGCCCATGCGTGTGTCACGTGGCAACCAATTGACTAAATCCGCTAGAAAAATCCGTCGAATTTACGTTTCAAAGTCAATCTTCATTTTTTTTCTTTTCCTTACTTTTTGGTGCCGTTGGCGTTGGATCGGGCGTATCAGGTTTCTCTTCTAATTAAAAAAAATGAGAAGTTCAGTATGTTTTATGAAATATTTTTTACCTTTATCAACTGTTGGCAAAGAAATTTTAAATGAAAGATCGGTTTCATTTTTAATCACATCTGTATCGAGTTGATTCAATGCTAATTCAATTTTATTCATCGCTAAATAACTTTCCGAGAGGTACAATCGAGCGAGATACCTAAAATGAATCGAGTTCAATCGAATGAAATTTCAGTTTGAACACGAACTTATGACCAGCTGATGCTCGAGTTTCTTCGAGAAGATTCGTTGCATAGGTTTTAGCTGAGAGAAAATCGTTTAAACATAGAGAAACATAAGCAGCCGATGTTAATATTGAGCATTTCAATGCAATCATATCTCCTATTCGTAGAGGATTGCCAGGTGGTGCCGGATAGAGTTTATCTTCGTCTTTTCTACAAAATAAAACAGAAGTACAGTTGATAAATCGTATAACAACGATCGACATACTGTAGATCGACGTCAGTTAGATTCGGTAGAGAAATCAACGCATTTTTCAAACAAAATAATGCGAATTCCATTGAACAATTTTCGTTCGTTAACTTTTTATTAGTTGTTGATGTATTACAGTTACCGAGAATTAATTTATGATGAAAACCAGTACCGATTGATTGTAAAACACATTTTAATTTCTCTTCTAATTTAAATATCTCATCGTTCGATGAACGATTTATCATAATACAACATTCAGCTAAACGTAACCATAAACGTATATTATTCGAATAGATTTCGATACATTCAATTAAACATTCGAATGCTTGATAAGGTTGTTGTTTAAATAGCAATTGTATACCAAGATTATAGAGAATTTCATATTTTCGATTGAAATATTGCTTATCATTGACTGAATTTTCTTCAGTAAGTAAACGATCGTTTTCTGCTAGTGCTCGTTGCATATAAAATAATGCAAATGCTGATTTTCGTAGATGAAAATGAATGCAAGAGAGATTGTTGTAGAAACAATGAGATGATGATGATGTATTATTGTTTTGTTGATTATTAGTGAGAATTTTTAATGAACGAACAGGATTTTCTTTTAAATATTCGAAATATGCACGACAATAGATTAGATTCGTCGATGACTAAATAGATAGAAATGAAAGATGACTTAGTTTTTGACGAAGAAAATAAATTACATTGGTCGTTTGAAGTTGTTTGAGTTCTTTTTTACATGTTCGTAAAGATTTTAACATTAATAAACATCGAACTTTATACTAAAATCAAAAAAAAATCGAATGTGAACATAATTAAAAATTCAAATAACGAACAAGACTAATTTTTGATTTAAGATTTTCAAGATTTTCATTTAATATATTGGAACTATTTGAAAGACCATTCGATGGCGAATTACTACGTTCGGTTATTAACTTTTCAAGATGTATTACTGTTCCTAAACCATGATCGGGCTACAAAAAAAAACAAACGCAAAAAATTTCTTTTTTTTTCGATAAACTCGAAACTCTTCTTCCTACTTGAAATGTACAAAGATAAAGTTCAGCTAAAAGCAAACAAATCTTCCACGACAATGTTTCATCTAAATTTTCAGCATAAATATATATTTTTGAAAAACAACGCAAAGAATTGATTTTATTACCAATTTGTCCTATGAATCGAAAGAGTTTCTCAACGATTAATAGTGCTGTTTGATATTGACGCATTTGGTAGAGAAGAATCGACATATTATAGAATAATGTACATTGATCAGGTTCTTCCAACGTCGAAACATTGTCTAACACACAGTGAAGCTAAACGAGACGATTAATATCTCGAGAATAACTCGTGTTAATCATACTTTTTCTGCGATTTTATGAAGTTGACTTTTAAAAAGATCAGTTTTTTGAAAGTTTGATAGAGCATATTCAGTTAATGCTAAATTAAATTCAATCTTGGGATCATCGGGATGGGATTCGAGAAGTTTCTGAAGACTTTTAAGACAAACTATCAAATGAAAAACAAAAATATTCGTCAAGTAAATCAATCTTTATTTCTAACCATCATATTGTCCTCCATCGTATTCTTGTTTTGCTTGATTACCTAATTCTTTATCTTGCTCGGTGAAATTCGATGATAATTCGTTATTAGTAGTCATTGTTGTCGAATTTTCTTCACTCATATTCACAGAAAGAATAAACGAATAGAAAAGGATTTTATCTGAAGAAACAAAAATATTTAGTGATCAAGTTTTCTGTTTTTTTGTTGTTCGAGAAGAAGGATTTCGAAAGACATGTAAATAATTACACTGACGACCTTTTGGACATTTGCCTTTCAATGATAAACCTTCGAATAGAAATCAAGTAAAACATTCAATCGAATGAATTCTATCTACCGCAGATTGCTGCTGGCCAACTGGGAATACGAACGAATTCACATTGAACCATTCGGCCAGCATAATATCGAGCGTTCAATGCTTTGTACGCTAACATGGCTTGATAATCACTGAAAATCTTATTTCAATAGACATATAAATGTCAAGCGAACATACGTTTCGTATTGAACGTAGACGTTGCCACGCAGATGTACTTGAGCATTTGAACAGACAAGGAATGTAATTACTCGACCGAATCGTTCGAATTCAGGTCGAACATCGTAATAAAAATCTCGAAAATTTTCATATCGTTCACTTTCTTCGAATTCTAATCCAATATCTTTAAAAATCAACAACAGAAAAATGAATGCCGAGAAACCAAACGATCTCAACGAACCTAAATCATATTCATCATCGAAACCATACTGCATCTCGAAATTCGAATACATATTTACAGCAAGGAGAGTATCGGTTATATCTGGCTTCTGATGTGTCCGACGACAACTGAAAGTAATCGAAAATTAAAAGATCGAAGGACGCATTCAAACGACAAACCGTTCGTTGTATTTACAAACACCGGTTTTGAGATAGAATGTACAAATAGGTCGTTCGATACTTGGCCGAGATTGTGCTTGAACAACAGGAGGAAATGGATTATGTATCGGAGTTTCTTTTTCTTTCTCCTCTTCGGCTTGCTTTCTTAGTTGTTCTCTTTTGTCTCGTAGTTTTCTTCCTTCTTCTCTACAAAAAACTGAAAAATAATTTCCCCAAAAATCAGATTTTTTCACGTACAATTCTCTTTCTTCTTCCAGTTCTCTCTGTTGTTTCAAATATTCCTTTTGCTTAATCCATGCTTGATATAACGGATCATTTTGCTGTCGAACTTCTTCGATTCGTTGTTGTTCATCACGGTTTTTTGCGTGTTGTTGCCGAACAATTTGTCGACGTAGTTTTTTAATTATTAATCGATAAGTTTTATGACTGAAAAAAGTCAAGGAGAAAAAATATATTGGAAAGCAAAAGAACCCAACACGACCAATACTTGAATTGTTTCGTTGACGAACTTTTAATTTGTTCGATTTTGTTGGATTTAAGTTTTTGAAATCGATCATCATCGATTCGAGTATTCATTTACGTTTTTTTTAAATCTCAATTGCAATGAGATTGATTTCTTTTGCTTGCTAAATCCAGATTTTATTTGATTGGATCGAGAAGACCAATCAATGTTTGAGTACATGTGTCGACACCGAGTAAATAAAAAACAGGATATGTTGTTGTTATTGTTTAGCATATTTTTATTTCGATAAAATTCATTTTTCAAAAAAGAAAATCATTGTTTGACCTTTTTTTTCATGTTGATTTATGTTTACTTGAGTGTGTGCATGACCTTGACAAATAATGTCACTAGCACGAACATCAATCTGAGAAGAACTCTTTTTTCTTTTCCTCTATCAACTGAGATTTGTTTTGTTTAGCATTGAGAAAACGATTTGATCATGCAACCAGGTGGACAAAGTCTTGTCGATCGACTTCTAGCAGCGAAGAATACGATCGCTGGTCAAGCTTTAGCGAAAGTTGTTTGTAAGGCAACAACGGAAGAGATTATGGGGCCAAAACGGAAACATCTCGATTGTAAAATAATCAATTTCGAATTGTTTATCGTTACTTTTTTCTTTTTAAGTTCTTCTGCAAGCTACCAATGAAATGAATGTTTCCATTCCTCAATTAGCTGATTTACTAATTGAACGTACTCAAAATTCGTCATGGGTTGTTTCGTATAAAGCCTTAATTACGATTCATCATCTCATGTGTTTTGGCAACGAAGTAAACAACAACAAAAAAAACTCTATTTTTGGAATCGAATTCTTTGTTTCTTCGCTGAATTTTAGCGTTTCGAAGCTTATATGGCTTCGCATAATCATCGTCTTCAACCGGCGACTTTTCTCGATCGAATGGGTGTACCGGGTGGTGATATGTCGAACTATATTCGTCGTTATGCAAGTTATTTAAATGAAAAACGCGATTCATACAAAGTGACAGGCTATGATTTTTGTAAAATAAAACGAGGGTGAGTTGTTTGTTTGTTTTTTTGATAAATTAGAAATCGGTTTGATTATTTAGAAAAGACGATGGTGTACTTCGAACAATGCCAACCGATAAATTACTAAAAGCTTTACCGATTTTACAAAAACAATTAGATGCTTTACTCGAATTTCAGGTAAATTTCTTTTTGTCGAGTTTCGAGAGATTTCAACGAGTGAATTTCAGCCGAAAAAACTAAAAATTTCTGTAAGTTCAGCATGGATTTCGAATGAGAATGAGAAAGAGGAAGTGAAAGCATGGATTCGAGTTTTTTTCTTTAATTTTTTTTGAAAATAAATTATTGAACATTTAGGTTACACCAAATGAGCTTACAAACGGCGTGATTAATAGTTGCTTTTTCCTCTTAATCAAAGATCTTATTCGTTTATATGCAGCTTTTAATGATGGAATGATAAATTTACTTGGTAGGAAATTTGATCCTTCAATGCACGAAAAGAAACGTATTATTTGTTTGCTATAGAAAAATATTTTGATATGAATAAAAAACAATGTCGAGAAGCCTTGGATATATACAAAAAATTTCTCGATCGTACAGATAAAGTTTCCAACTTTCTCAAAGTTGCTGAAGTACGTAAATCAAAAAACATAAGTGATATTCATTCGAGAGATTTCCTTTCTGAATAAACCAATTCAATTAGCGTCTTTCGCAGTTATTTGATCGATCGAGTTGGCGACAGGTATTTCAAAATCCATTTGAAATACTAATCGAACTAGTTCTCTGCCTCTTCATCACCGAGCGTTGTTTATCGTCTTTCGATGCACAACAACTACTACAAGCGTTTGTTTTTTCTTGTCTATCTCTAGCAACTCTCAGTTTATACCTATCAGGTTTGCTTTATCTCCTCGTTTTGATTAACAACTAAACCGGCTTTCATAGGAAATAAATACTAACGCGTTCTATTAATTGAATGAATAAAAAACAAATTTGTAATATATTGTTGTTTGGCTTTTCTAGACATCGGGCATGGAACGAAGCGAAATTCCTGATCTATCACGAGTAAGTTTTCAATGACTGATTGAGATGAATTTGTGATTTGTAATCCGATGAAAATATGTTGTGCATAGAGAATTGATGAAAATAACAAAGTAAGTTAATTAGATCATGAGCATCGGAGAAGGAAAATCTGCATGATTAATAAAATTCGCTAAATGATTTCGATTGTCGTCAATTACTTGTTTATTTTTGTCTAATCAAAATTTTTAATTTTTTAGGCACCGAGCAGTCTTTTGGAAGCATTGGAAAATCATTTGGCGCATATGGAAGGCAAAAAACTGCCTTCTCAATCATCGATATCACGGTATTGTTTAGTTGAAATCATTTCGTCGATTCGAATCGTTGATTTATTTTCTTCTAGAGCACAAACCGAACAAGATTTGAAGAGTTTTTCACGAGATTTAATTTTCAACGATAGTGATGATCCACAGAAAGTTCTCGAAGAAGAAGCTAACGCACTCGCACAATTTCATAAAGTATTTTTCTCATCATTTGTTGTTTTTTTTAAATAAATTCAATTGATTTCAAGAGCAAAGAATCATCATCTCCAACTGGTTTTCCTCAAACAACAACGACTGCTTCAGCGAGTGGAAACGGTTTTGGTGGTACAGATTTCTTTTCTCAACAAGCTGCTGCATCCAATGGTCAACAATCAACTGTTCATCAACCACAATTGTTAACTGATGACCTCTTTTCACTTGCAACACCACCATCTCAAACATCGACAAATACATTCTTTCCAACAACTAATAATAACATCAATCAACAAGCAGCATTTCCAACATTTCAACAACAACCATTCCAAAATGCTCTTGATACAGCTGTTCCAAAAAGTAAGTCGAACATTGACATACTAGCACTACTAATCAACACATCTTCTTAAAGCACAAGAAAATCTAACCACTGAAACTTCGAAAATTTCTGAAGGTAGTTTAGTCGTCTGTTTGTTGCATGTTTAGTGTTTATGTTTTTCATAGCAAATATAGAATTCTATTTTTGTGTTTTTGTTTTCAGGTAACTTTTTCGATGATATTCTTCAACCAACATCATCATCATCGAATCAACCTTTAACAGCAATGAATCCGAGCATTCCATCATCAACAACACCGAAACCAATACAAGGTGATTTGGATTCATCACTTAATTCGCTATTTGCCAATCTCGATATGAAAGATCGAACGAAAATCGGGTTAGTTTACAAAAAATAGTGAAAATTAAAATATTCTATGGCTTCGATTGTTGTCTTTTCTTTCTTAATAGAAAAGATCATCAATGGAATCCCAATGATAATAAGAATCAACAAAAAATCGGCATTGGAGGTGCAAATATGAGCAGTCCTGGATCAACATGGCCGAATAATATGTCAATGGGTGGTGCACCGTTTGCTGCTGGTGGTGGTGTAAGTTTATTTGATTTCTAAAATTCACCGAATACAATCGTTTCATCTGTTCTTTTCAGATGCCTATACAAACGAATAATATGTGGCAACAACCACCACCGCAAGCATCATCAACAAATCCATTTGCTGCTCCTAGTGGCCCATCGGTATGTCTTTCTTTTTAATCTTGATACTTGAATAATACAAACATACTCGATCCTTTCATTGTTCAACAAACATATCGAGTTGTTTGTTTTGGCAGTCAGAGAAAGACGATGATCAAATGTCAATAACAAGAATATGAATGATTAAAATCATATGCAGATCTGTCATGAGAAAGTATTTGAACTGCTCTAAGAATAATAAATCTCATTCGAAAGATGACGAACTTGGAACTCAACATAATTGACAACAATCAACTATTATTCTTTCTATAGATGTATATGAATCGCATGATTCGACCTTATTATCCAGTGGTAATAATCTTAACTTGCTTTGCATGTGAATGCCAGGGAAAAGGGAATTGATCCTTGAAAAGGTTTTTTCTAGTCTAACACATTCAATGAACAAATATTTATTTGAATGCTCGATTAACCTCACTAGTTTTTTTTAAAAAAAACAGAAAGCTTTTCTTGCCTAATATGTTTTTCTTTTCTGCTTTGATTCAATAGACATACTCTTTTAAGATAAATAATGATTTGAATTGAGGGGGATTTGTTTCATTGATTGGTTCAGTTAATTATATGATTTTTCTTTGTTAATTCTAGCAAACTGGTTTTGGTACAATGGGAAATATGCAACCAGCGGCAGCGGCAGCAACCAATCCATTTGCAAATCCGTCGGCATTTGGTAGTTCACCATTTGGTCAACAAGCACAAACGAATCAATCACAAGTTAACGATCCGTTTGGAAGTCTTTAAATCAAAAACAATATCTAGAGAACATTGATTCATTCGATTTCAAAGACAAAGAAAAGAAAACAAACAAAATCAAATCATTTCTTTTTCCTTTTTGTTTATGTGCAATGTTTTATCACACTTAATTATCTCTGTCAAATGTAGTCGATCCATAAACATTCCACCTAAACGCATCACCACCTCCCATTTCGATTATCGTCTAGTCACCTGCTTTCAACCACAAAAAAGAACTGCACTAAGACTCCATTCGATGTTGATCTGATAGATGTCAATTCATCCCTGCAAGTACACACTTATTTCGTCTTCTTCTTTTCTTAATTTAATTCTTCTTACTTTACTAATGTAATTTCTCTATTCATATAGAAACAAAAAAAAAACTACGACAAAAACCAAAAAAAAAATAGTTTCAATCATAATTATTATTTTTCTATATTTTGTGTGCGTATGTGTTGCTGTAATTTTCTGTTCGTTTGTTTTTTTTTCAAAATTACTAATATCCTTTTCACGTCTTTTTCTTTTTTCTTCCTTCCAACTTCCACTATTTATCCTGCAAATCTTATTTATTGTCATCATCAGCTGATTTACCTCTGTTCGTATAATGTACGATATCCGTTTGGCTTTTTTCTCTTTTCTTCACACATTTATCGCCGGTTTCTTTTCATGTAGATTAAAAACTATCTCTAACAAATTTAGTCCTTCTTATCAAACAAATCTGTGTGCGTGTTTTGTTGGTGATTTTACCTTTTGTGCTCTCCTATTATAAATTTTTTTCTTCATAAAAAGAAATTTTCATTAAATGGTGTCGTCAAATCGATTTCATCTTATTTTACTGAAAGACGTTCAAATAGTTGTCGCTATTTAACAGCTAGTTGTCGACTTCGATTCTCCCATATGTTTAACGTCGACAAGCGACATTGCGCGACCGTGTTATTTTTTGAATATATATTTACCTCATCTAACGCGAAGACAAAAGTTGATGATGAAGGCGTCGCTATCGTCCGTTCGGTCTGAGAGAGAGGTCTCGAGAATAAAAGAGACAAGATGGCGACGTAGTCGTCGAAGAAAAAAAATCGAAAATAAAATAACATTATACGTCCCATGTGGTGAGTGTATGTACTCATCTTATGATATTGTTATTATTATTATTTATCTTAATCAATGTGCAGGTAATTCAATCGAATCTCGTAGATCTAACCTTGACGAAGATGAATCTGTGCAGAAACAAGGAAATCTATCGATGAACTCGTTAGTTATTGAGGTTTTTATTCGAGGGGAAAATGTTGAATTGAACTGTTTTTAAGTTGATTTTAAGAGTTTATTTTCATTTGACTACAATTTAAATGAGTACTCCAATGTTGAAAAGAGTTTTGAGCTTGATTGGGCTGATTTTGACCAAAAATGGGCTGGCATTATGCAATGAAATCTCGTTCCAATTCGAGAATAATTGAATAGTTTGAAGTTTTTCGAATGGAATTCAACAGTAGAAAGCTGAGAAAATAATTGACGATGATTGACATGTAAATTTAGGAGATTTATATCGAATATTTACTAGTCAAACACTTGTTTTTCTCTCGGTTGACTTACAAAAAAAGTTAAATTTTGCAAAATATTTGCGGTTTTTTTGACAGCTAATCACTTGTCAAAGATATTTGACATGATTTGTCTTTTTTAGCCATTCAAATACTCAACATCATTTAAGTCATAATTATTCAACAACACTCGATCATACTGAAGACGATGACGATGAAGAAACTCATCCAATTGGACAGAATTCTAGTTTATCACATTTTCTTCCACCATCTTCACATTTAGACGAAGATGAAGAAGATGAACCATTACTATTACGTCAACAGAATAGTCAAAAGCAAATGATAGTAAATAAAAATGAAATCGAACACCAAAGTTCTGAAGAATCTGAACAGCAGCAACAACAACATCAAGAAAGATTAAGTGATAGTAGTGAAGACAACGATGATGATAATGATGATGATGATGATGACGACGACGATGACGAAGAAGAAGAAGTGGAAGATGATGAAGATGAAGATGATGAAGAAGAAGAAGGTGATGAGGAAGAAGACGACGACGACGATGACGATGATGATGATGACGATTTCGATGATAAACGAAGATCAAGAACGAAATCGAAACGTGGTTTTGGCCAAGCAAAAGCCAAATCAAAGAAACAAGTCAAACGATCGAAACCGACTTCGAATAGTTCCACATCGATATCGAACCGAAAACGACAACGAACATCTTCATCGACAAGTTTTGCATCGGCAACGAAAAAAGCTCGTCGTCAACCGTCGACCAGCGGCAAGAATTCGTCGGCATCTGTGAACAAACGAAAAATCCGTCGAACAGCCGCCTCCAATCCGATAAACTATCATGAAGAATCCGATGATGACGATGATCGTGCCGATCAATCTCGTCGTCGAGGCAAAAAACAGCAACGGCATCTCTCATCGGACTCGAATTCCGACGACGATCAAAACGGCAATACCAATCACGATGATGAATCCATGTCCAACGATTATCATTCTCAGTCAGTGACTGATCTCGAATCGAATACGGCGAAACGACAAACGAAAGTTCGAACATCAGATACTCTAACAAGCTCAGGTGAACCGACGACAATCATCGCTGATGAACCATCGTCCGAAACGATCGAAAAAGTTTTGAAAGTACGTTTCGGTCGAAAGGATGCCACAGGACCATCGACAACCATCTATAATATCGATGAATTCGGCGATCCAAATGCAAATTACAATGGCGACGATGAAACTCAGTCCGACGGGGAAGAACAATTCTTGATCAAGTGGAAAAATTGGTCACATTTACATAATACATGGGAAAGCAGCGCGAGTCTACAGCAAGCGCACGTGAAAAGCTCTCGAATCCTGGAAAATTTTCTCAAACAACACGAACAAACACGTTTATGGCGTCGAGAAAATTTAAACATGGACGAAATCGAATTGTTCGAATGTCAACAAGAATTAAACGACACAGCTCTTGCAGGTTATCAACATGTCGAACGTATCGTTGCTCACGAGAAGAATCGTGAACAGGAGAATACCTATGATTATTTCTGCAAATGGGACGGTCTTGCCTACAGTGAATGTACCTGGGAGGACGGACATTTAATTGCCAAACGATTTCAAGATAAAATCGATGAATACAATGTTCGATTGACACAGCAAACTGAAGATCTGCAAACTCAACAACAACAACAAACAACAAGTGGACGAAAAAAATTAGCCATCGATCGGCCACGATTCGTTCCCATGACTGTTCAGCCGTTGTATCTTGCGCCTGAAGAACCTGAATTCAAACTACGTGATTATCAATTAGAAGGTTTGAATTGGTTGGCACATTCGTGGTGTAAACAAAATTCAGTGATCTTAGCCGATGAAATGGGCTTGGGCAAGACAATTCAAACGATATCGTTTCTCTCGTATGTTTTCGAGGAACATCGTGTGCACGGACCGTTTCTTATCGTTGTACCTTTGTCGACAATTCAAGGTTGGCAACAAGAATTTCATCGTTGGGCACCACAAATGAATACCATCATTTACATTGGTGATATGATATCACGAGAAAAGATTCGTCATTTCGAAATGTACGCATCAGGAAACAAAAAACAACTGAAATTTCATGCACTGCTGACAACTTACGATTTCCTATTGAAAGATAGCAAATATCTATCATCAATCAATTGGAATGTGATACTTGTCGATGAAGCTCATCGTTTGAAAAACGATGATTCAATGCTCTATCGAACGTTGATTCAATTCGAATCACAACATCGAATTTTAATCACGGGCACACCTTTGCAAAATTCACTCAAAGAACTCTGGTCATTGCTGCATTTTATTATGCCGAATTATTTCAATGATTGGAATACATTCGATTCGAAATATTCAACATTATTGACAACAAACGATACGAGTTTAGTTAAACGTTCGAGAGAATTACATCAAGAATTGGAACCATTCTTATTGCGACGTGTGAAACGTGACGTCGAAAAATCTCTACCAGCTAAAGTCGAACAGATCTTACGTGTTGAAATGACACGTCTACAAAAACAATATTACAAATGGATTCTAACGAGAAACTATCGAGCATTAACAAATGAACGTGGCGGTAGTCTGCCATCATTCATCAATATAATGATGGAACTTAAAAAATGTGCAAATCACGCATTTTTTGTTAAACGTGACGATGAAACAATTGCGAGTTTGGATGAAATTATCAAAGGTAGTGGTAAATTATTATTATTAGATAAACTTCTATTAAAACTACGTGCAAGCAATCATCGTGTTCTGATCTTTTCACAAATGGTTAAAATGTTAGATATCCTAGCTGAATATTGTAAATTACGACGATTTCCTTTTCAACGACTTGACGGTTCGATGAAAGGCGAAATACGTCGGCAAGCATTGAATAGTTTCAATCGTGAAGCATCCGAAGATTTTATTTTCCTTCTTTCGACACGAGCTGGTGGTTTAGGTATTAATTTAGCGACAGCTGACACCGTCATTATCTATGATAGTGATTGGAATCCGCAGAATGATCTTCAAGCACAAGCACGTGCTCATCGAATTGGTCAGACGAAACAAGTGAATATCTATCGTCTTGTTGCAAAACAATCCGTCGAAGAGACAATCATTGAACGTGCGAAACAGAAAATGGTCCTCGATCATTTAGTCATTCAACGTATGGACACAACGGGACGAAATGCATTTCAAAATTTTAGTAATACATCGAACTCATCGACTGATAGCCGACCGTTGACAAAAGAAGAATTGAATACAATCATTAAATTTGGTGCTGAAGATTTATTCAAAGAAAATTCGAATGAAGAAGGTTCAGCCGAAGAAGAATCGCAAAAGATCGATATCGATGAAATTCTTCGTCGTGCTGAAACACGACAAGACGACGATTCATCGATGAGAAACAGCAGCGAAGATCTTCTTTCACAATTTAAAATCGCGAATATTCAAACAATGGAAGACGAAGCTATTGAACCAACAACAGTTGTGAATAAAAGCAAAAGTTGGAAGGATATTATTCCTGAAAGTGAACGACAGAAATTCGACGATGAATGTCTAGCTGAGTTAACAGCAGCATTGCCACCACGTAGTCGAAAACGTGTCGAATTGTTCAATTCAACATTAGAAACTGATAATAATAATAACAATGCTAATCGTCGATCGTTAACGGATTTTACTTCGAATGAAATACGGCGTTTTGTTAAAAGTTTTAAGAAATTCTCTGATCCATTATCTCGTCTCGATTCGATCACGATGGACGCGGAATTAGAAGATAAATCTCGGCAAGATATCGAAGAATTAGCAAAGAATCTTTATAACGAATGTTCACTAGCTGTTGAACAGAATTCAACTGAACCAACATCAACAACGAGCTCATCGTCGCCTAAAGACGAACAAACAAATCCTCGAGATAAAACTCCAACTATACGTTTGAATAACGTTTCAATCAATGCTCTACAAGTGATCAATTCGATACGCGATTTAGATGTATTAAAGAAAGTCTTTGGAGATCAACGAAAAAATTTTACATTTCCATCAGCACTTAAAATCAAGCCTGCCGATTGGCCGTGTTCTTGGTCATTGGAAGATGATAAAGCACTTTTACGTGGCATTTATGATCACGGATATTCGAATTGGGAACAGATTAAAATGGAACCTGAATTGGGCTTGTCGTCGAAGATTCTTCTCGATGATAAACAATCGAAATCACAGGCAAATCATGTGAAAAAACGAGCAGATTATCTTCTACGTTTATTAAAACAATATTATGCAAATCCTGTTAATAATAAGAAAAAAGATGCAGCTAAAACGAAAAAATCAACAACAACAACTCAGATATCGGCGAAGAAAACGAAAGTTTCGAATGAAGAAAATCTCAATGGTTCGAATTCAGCTAAGAAACAACGACGAACCAATGGACCCACAGTGAATAATCATGAAAAACACCCGAAATCAAAAGAAATTATCGACAATTCCAGTGGCGATGAAGAAAGTTCGACAACGGCAAAATCTTCGAAAAAGAAGTCGAATGATGATCGATCAACAAAAACGTTGAAGAAAAAAGAAGAAGATAATAATTCAGGGAATGATATGTTCCAACAATGTAAAGAATTACTTCGGCCCGTTAAGAAATGGTTCAGTAAACTTGATTCACCCGAAGCTGCATTCGATTCACATGATGATTATGTCAAAGAATTCGATAAATGTCTACTGAAAATCGGTGATCAAATCGAATATGTTTTGAAAAGTAAAAACGATGATGACTATCAAACTTATCGACAACATTTGTGGAATTTCGTATCGAAATTTACGACGAACTTAAACGATAAAGATTTGAGAAAATCCTATCGAAATTTAGTAAGAAAACGTGATGAAGAAAATTCGCATTCGAATCATCACGCACAAAAATCTTCTCAATTCCATTCATCATCATCATCATCAGCAACAACAACAACAACACAACAACATCATCATCATTCTTATTCGCAATCGAACGCCAAAAGTCGGCAAAGTGAACAAGATGAAACCTATCGAAAAGCCGGCTGGGGTTCATCATCATCTTCACAATCGAGTTCGACTAATTTGAATTCAACAAATCGAAATATGAAAGATTCACGTTTGAAACATACATCATCGATGCCATTGACTAAATCATCGAGATTCGATCAGCCAAACAGCACAATTGGCTCGACAAATACGGGCACAACATTCGATTATGATCGTAATCGACATCATACGACAAATAATCGACGATCGTATCACGATTCAACCGGTGATTCATCATCAGACTATCGAAGTAGTTATCATCGTGATCGAGATCGAGAACGAGATCGTGATCGTGATCGTGATAATTCGTCACGTGGACCCCGTCGATATGATTCGATGCCATCACGTTATGAACAATCATCATACAACAGCAATCGTTCGTCATATCAAAGTAATTTCTCTCAACCACCGCCTCCGTTCGATGAAAGTCGATCATCGAATCGTTCGAATGAAAATACAAAAACGAATAATAATAATAATCATCGTTCAACAGCAGCAGCAGCAGCACCACCGCCACCATTGCCTCCTCTACCTGCTGGAACATCAGCCCCGCCACCACCTCCTCCTCCACCACCATTATCAGACAATGAATATTTCCAAACGGTCTATCAACAGTACTTCAACATGTATATGCAACAAGCCACAGGGCTCTCTTCATCTCATTCATCGACGTCAAAAGATTCCAAGTAACAATCAATTCAAATAAAATACTTTTGTCATGTAACTTCGGTTATTCTAGTTCTCCGAACAGCTATGCTGAAAGAGCTGCTGCCTACGCTCATCAACAAGTGCAGTCGTCAGCATCTCAATCATCGAAACAATGATGAACATATTTGTTTTCGCTTGATCATCTTTTCTTATTTTTCTTGTTTATATTTATGTAAAACAGACAAGCAAATAACTATATCATAAACCAACAAAATATCTTTGCTTCGTCTTCTTTCGTTTCTCGATGTGATACTCTTCTCTTCATTGACTATGTTTGTCTCTCTCTCTCTTTTTGTTTCTTCTGTTTGGCATGTTTTTTAGTTCGATTACCTGGTTCGTTTTCTTTTTCTTCATATATGAAAACTACTCTTTCTCTTTCTCTGTCTTTTTCTCAGATGTGTGGACAAACAAAACAGAAAAAAAGAAACTATTTTCTTCTAAAAAACGTCCTCGACGTGTACGTATATATTTCTTGATGCGTACTTCGAAATTTCTTCATATATATACATATATATATATATATATACACTCTGATTTATTCTTTTTTTTTTCTGCTCGTGTTTTTTTTCTTCTTTGTCTTGTATGCTGATTGATCAGCTGAGATTTTTTTTTGCCAAAGTACAAAAAGAAAAATACAACAGTTACTTTAAAAAAATTCATAGCCAAATTTTTATCATTTTATGAAAGAAAAGACATTTAAAAAAATGGTAACTTAGTTACGAGAATCTAGTGCCATCTAGCATAAAAACTTTGTCCATTGCTCTCATTTGTCAATTTATCGAAATGATATACAAGCAGCTAGAATAGAATAATCAATCTATAACGCAATAGAAGTAGAAGAAATTCAAGAACATAATCATTGTCTTTAAATGGTATTCCAAGATGAATCGACAATGATTGTTGATACGACGAAATCGTCATCGGAAACGAAATCTGACGCATGTTTTCATCCATCATGTTCACATTGTGATGTGAATTTTTTTCAAAATATTAAATCTGAAATCAAACAATTGACCAATGAAACTGAACTATTAAAATCGTCTTTAAATGATAAATCAATGGATTGTTCTCATCTGCCATTCGAAACGCAACGTTTACATCTATATTCGATACTTGACGAGTGGAAATCCGATCGTATCGAACACATCGCATTTATTTATCAGAAAAAAAAGAATCAAGTCGATTTCAAATGTTCACAAACATTCTATGAATATGAAATCTATCGAATTGAACAGAAGAATTCTCTCAACGAAAGTCTTCTTTCAAACCAGTCGACTTATTCACGTTCGTCGATTTCCAATGAAATCGAAGAATTAAATCAAAAACTATCTCTCACACGTCATCTACTCGATTATTTCATTCAACCAAAAAGTACACATTCGAATAAATATTCCGATTCAGACGATGACATTCATGAATCATCGATCGATTACGATCATATTTTTCAGCAAAACTCAATCAATGAATATCCACTGCAAACCGATAATCTCGCTATGGCTTGTTCAAATTCTCATATTCTTCTACGTGATGGTGCACGTTTATTATTATTTAATGAAAATGAAAAAATACATCAGCTAGAAATCAAAGTTAAACATCCAGGTGATTTCATTCGAGATATTTGTTGGTGTGAAACATTAGGATATTATCTTGTTTTGACACAATATCTTCTATTTCTCTACGATCCAAATAAATACACATTGACTCTCGTCGATAAAGTGAAATCAATTGATCAATTGAAGTTTTCTTCGTTGACTTGCTCAGATAATATCATGTTTCTTGTTAATGGAAATGGACAATGTATTGAACGATGGTCAATAGCAAAGAGTTTCAATTGGAAATTAATAAAACGTAAATTTCGAAATAAAACGAACAAATGAATAGATGTATGTTTAGGTTGGCGTGAAAATGAATTCTGTCACGATAATTTTCGTCTCGCATCACGCATTCGTGCTAATCATTCGATGATCGGTTTGTTTATTGAAAATGAAAATAAATCTTTGACTATTAGTTTTTGTTCGCTTTTTCGTAGCTTTGAATATTTGTGATCGAAATTTCGGCTATCGAATCTGTTTATACGATTATCATATGAAATTTCTTCGAAAAATCAATTGTGACTTCAATCTTCATCTTTTATCCTACATGCATGGAAATCAATGGTTAGCAACTGATTACAAAGAACGTTTCTATTTATTCAATGATGATGACGATAAAATTCAAAGTATTATTGATTACACAAATAAAGGTGGCTTCATCCGAAATATTTGCCGTTTATCATCGAATTCAATTGCTGTGAAAATAATGAATCGGTTACAAATCTATAGAGTATCATTTTGATGTGCTTTTCTTTCTTTGGTTTTTCTCGATGATTATCCTTTAGATTCCTAATCACGGTGTTTCTTTTTTTGTATCCTATACACACAATCACCATGTTCTGTCCGTTGTTAGTGTGTTGTGTTTTTTTTTGATGAATTTTTTTTGTTTCTCCTCTCTTTTTTTTTCGGATAGAACAAATAAATGCATACGTTCGCTGTGCAAATGAAATAAACATTTATGCACCGACACTAGTAACAACAATTGTTCGCAGCAACCTCGCTGCAGGTGTAGACAACAACAACCTCTTTCCTTTTTCTACAATTCCATCTGACTTTTACTAAAAAGAAGAAGAAGAAGAGGAGAAAGAAAAAAAGAATTTCGATTGATTGCTTCCATTGGTATTTTTTACATTCTTGAAAAAAAAATGAGTAGAGAGAACGAGAGAACAGGAGAACTCGGGTGTTGATGGAAACACAAACAGAATTTTGTCGTTGTTCTTGTTTCTCTTTTTTTCTCTTCTCTTCTCTTCTCTTCTCTTCTCTTCTGCTTCTACTTCTTCAGCGTCCAAACAACAATAATTCAATTTTGCAACTAGGCAATGAAGAGAGACAGAAAAGAAAAAAAAGTTTACTGTTAAAATATTGAAAAATTCATAAAGGTAGAAGACAGTGAAGCAAACAGAACGTTTCGAGATTTTCTAGACTTCGAATAATCATTCAGTGCAGATCTCTTTTAGAATATCTACATATTTAATCTAATTTTTGTATACAGTTTATTTTCTATTCGTTCTCGATTATCGATTGGTATAACAAGTAAATGAAAGATTCTTGAATTGATCGAGTCATGTTGAACTTTCGTTTGTATTTAGATGGCCGATCTTCCAAATGGTGGTGAAGTTGCACCACCACTGGTGAATGCGAAAAGTTCGTTGACTTATTTGAAATAAATTCTTTGACAAGAGTTTTATATATGATTATTTAGCTGATACACGTCCCAATGAACAGAGAAATTCTATTGGTCAGGTTCAACCAGCACCGACAACAGCAGCAGCTGTAAGCGAAATTCATTGATTTGAAAACAATTTGTTTAAGTAATTGTTCGCGTTTTATTTTTAATTAAGACGAAAGCAAAAGTTGTTGGAGGTGATCGTCTACAAGAAATGGCTCGACAAGCCAAGGCTCTTCGTGACGAACGACGAGCAACTGTAAGCAATCAATTATCTGTCGATTTCGATGATGTTTTCATTTCGTTTTGTTTTCAGCTCGATGCTAGACATGAATACTTATTCGGTCGTGTAAGTGATTCAACTGAATAATTCAAATATTTTAGAATAAAAATTTTGCTTTTAGCTCGCCGAAGCCATTAGCATTGAACCCTCACAAGTTGAAGATCATATTTTAGGAGATGAAAAAGTAAATATTTTCGATCGAAAACGTTTTCTTTGACAGCAAACTTTTTTAGTTCGAGTGTATCGATGATTTTTTTCTTGCTGGCGGTCGTCGTGTTCTAATGTTCTATTACCAAGAGCCCAAAGTATATCCATAGTTTGTCACTTCAAAAAGAATTTTCTATTTAATTTCTATCAGAATGCTGAACTCAATCAACCAGTCTACGGCCGAATGACAAATGTTGGCCCAAAAAAACGCGTCATAATCAGCACTGGTGTCGAATCGATGGTAAAAACCATTGACTAGAATTTGATGTGTTCAGAATTCGATTTCATTTTAGCCGCTCACCGGTGTTCTCTATTATTTCGTTCGTCCAAATCAACCAAAAGCTATCACACCGGCAAATATCGTAACTGATGTTGTCTTTGGACAATTAGATGCATCGAATGGTAAAATGCTCGAATCGATTGATCAATTATTAGCAAATATTTTAATTCCATTACTTCAACAATATGAGGTTTGTATTCAAACAGAAAAAAAAAGAAAGAAATAGAAATTCATTCTTTGCTTGTCAAAAGGATTGGGGCGCTCTGAAAAACCGCAGTAATACAAACGTACAGGACTTTCTCGATGCAATGAGTCAATTTACTGCGACTGTCAATGGTGCAAGTGATAATATCGGTAATCTCTTAGTTATTTTCTAGAAAGCAAATTTTATTTCGAGAATTTTCGTAGCTCATCAAGTCAAATTAGCAGCTGGTGATAACGATAGTACTCTATCGACGCTAGCAACACCGAATGATTATCATACGATGGCACAAAATGGAGATTTTATAACTGAATGCGAGAAATTAATGGATAAATGGTGTCTACAAATTGAAAAAGTACTTTATTCGAAAGGAAATAAGTCAGAAAGAAATATGTTCTGTTGTAGATCTTAGCAGAAAGTGAACAAATTCGTCGAGAAGCTGATGATGTTGGACGTAAGTTCGATAGACAGACATCGGATTCTTTTTTTAATCTTTTGTTTAGCATCTGCCGAATTAATTCATTGGAAACAACGTATGGCTACGTTCAATAATCTCTTAGAACAAATCAAATCTCCTCGTTGTCGAGCTGTTGTCGGTGTTCTTCAATCAGCTAAATCAAAATCTATCAATCGTTGGAAAGATTTAGTATGATTCATTCTTCATATTTTCATTATCCTTCTCTCTCTCTCTCTCTCTCTCTCTCTTATCAGGATGCTCGTATAACCGATGCTGCCAATGAAGCAAAAGATAACGTTCGATATTTATACACTCTCGATAAATTCTTCAGCACACTCGATAAAAACAATCCAGTAAACATTTCAAATCGAATATATTCTTCGAAAGATCTCTTTGTTCTTGTTCTTTAGAATGCTATTGCTGAAAATATTCCGAGCTTAATGAATGCTATTCGAATGATTCACAGTATTTCTCAATATTACAATTCATCTGAACGTATGACATCGTTATTTGTTAAAATTACCAATCAAATGATCAACACATGCAAACGATATATCAAAAATGGCAACACACGTCTTTGGGATATTCCCAAGTAATGAAAATAAAAAATAGATTTGATTGTTGAAATTTTGTTGTTGTTTTTTCGTCTAGACAAGAATTAATTACTCGAATAAATGAAAGTAAAAAATTAAATGAAGAATATCAAGCTTATTTTCACAAGACAAAAGGCAAATTACAAGATTCTGCTAATGAACGACAATGGAATTTTAGGTTCGATCGATTGATATTGAATAAAAAACATCTCATTGTTTTATTGATTTAGTGAAAATTATATCTTCGGTAAATTCGATACATTCTGCAAACGTTTGGATCGTATTGTCGATGTTTTAAATACGATCGATAGTTTAAGTGGCTTACAAAACATTCGTGTCGAAGGTTTAGAACCAATTGTTGTTAAATATCGATCAGTTGTCGATGCGATCAAAAAGAAATCCTACGATTTACTCGATCATCGAAAGCCTGACGTACGAAATCTTTATTTAAAACAAACATTTCTTTTTAAAAAAAAACTCTCGTTTAGTTTGATAACGATTATAATGAATTCAAATCTCAAGTCGAATATATTCAAGCACAATTACAATTATTCATTGATTCATGGTTCAGAAAATCTTATACAGTAAAAAGCGAATAGTATTGTTGTTTTCGTTGGTTTATTGATTTGAAAACTTTTCAGGTTGAACAATCGTTATTATTTTTGAATAAATTTCAAGATTTAGAAGGTGTTAAAATCGATTTCTCGGATAAATACAGTAAACTTCTTCAAAACTTCAGCAAAGAACTCGATGCTGTTCGCAAAATCTACGAAAAGAATAAAGAAGATCCACCTCTCTCACGTAATCTTCCGCCAACAGCCGGTCGAATCATTTGGGCTCGACAATTGTATCAACGTATCAGTATTCCAATTAAATTGCTACAAGATAAAATCGATCTGAACAAAACCGATGATGGCAAACAGTTAATAAAAAATTTCAATAAAATTGCCGAAGCTCTACTTCAATATGAAGTTTTATTCTATCGAAATTGGGAACGTAGCATCGATTTGATAAAGAAAGGCATGCAATCAACTGTTTACATTCGACATCCGGAAACAAAAGTTTGTTTTCAATGATTATTATTGACTCGTATTGATTGTTAAGTTGTTCGATTTTTGTAGGAAGAATACGTCAATTTCGATCCTCAAGTCTTAGAATTAATTAAAGATGCTCAATATTTAGCTAAATTAGGCTTGGAAATACCTGAAACAGCAACGACATTACTTCGACAAGAGGAACAAATTCGACAAACAAGTGTCAGTTTACAAGAACTACTCAATGAAATCAAACAAACTTATTCAACGATACCAAAAGATATGTTTGCTCTGTTCAAACCACATCGAGAAAAAGTCGAAGAAGCTCTACGACCTGGTTTTGTTGCCATAACTTGGTCATCATTGAACATCGATGAATGTCAGTTTGCATTTTTAAATTTCTCGACAATCTTTTTCTCTAAACTTGTTCTTTCGTAGATATTACTAATGTTCGACAAGAATTAGAACAATTGAGAATTCTAATCATCGATTGCACGGATATTCTTCAATGTCGAATTGAAAATGCTCTTCAAGTCATTGCTGAAACACAACTATGCGAAACACAACAAGATCCAATTACATTAGATGAATTCTCGAAACTAACCGATGAATCTTGTCAACACGCAATTTCATCGATAACTCGACAAACAATTCTCTGCGAAAAAGCTGTTCATTATCTTCTTGAAATTCTTAAGAAACGTTTGAAACCTCAAGAACAAGCACAAATCAAAGAAACCGATCCTGAATACTACGATTGTGCGTTGAAATCAACAATGAACACCAAAGGTCACGTTGCACGATGCAATGATTGTCAACCGTGTGCATTCTTTAATTTTCTCACTATTTATTGGAATAAAAACATCGATGCGATTGTTCAATCTACGCGAAGTTCATTGGAAACAATTCGAAAACGTTTGCAACAACCGATTCGATACGTTGGCGAACAGGTGATTCGTGAACAAGTCCGAAATCCATTGTTTCGCACGGATATCGTCTTGTCGATTCCGAATGTTTTGGTACGACCAAGTTTGGATGATATGCAATCACAATTGAATAAATCGGCGAATACAATGCTCAAAATTGGACAAGATATACCCGAATGGTTTCATGCACAGAAATTAAAAGAAATTACGATCAAAGAAATCGAAAAACAAGCGTTGGACGAAGGTGAAGACGTGAAATTAGCTGTCCAAGCAAAAGCACCGAAACCATTGCATAAGGTTTGAAAATAATCTCAGATAATTCGATTGTTTTTTTTCTTGTTTGATACTAATCGAACTGATATTCTGTAGCATACGAATTGGATATCGAATCTTCCGACAGATCCGGAAGCACAGAAAAGTTTTCCACGAACTTTACTAGGAGAAGCGAGAGTAAGAGATCTATTTGTGAATTCCGAAATTATGAATTGATAATATCGATAAAAATCAATTCATAATTTAATAGAGATCAATCCCAAGCACTTCGAATTATCTTCACATTTTCTTCGGTTGAAATGCAAATTTTTCTATGATTTCATTTTCGTTTTAGGTCATTGCAGAAAATAATGATGTGAAAAAAGGTACGAAGTTATTCATTTGAAAGTACTTTGAAAAACAATGAGATATACTTTTATTTCAGTTGTTCTCTCGCTCAATTCGGCAATCAGTACATTCAAACCTGATGTTCAAGAAATGATGAAGAACTTCACTGGTTTCGCTGAATTATGGGAAAAAGTAAATCGAATAGAAAGTTGATTGAGCCCAAAACAAAGACGTCGAATTTTAGGAACCCGAAGTCACTGTCAAAGCATTTATGGAATCGAAACCATTAATGGTCGATTTCGAAGCTCTGTTCAAACATTATCGTCGAATGGAAGCTGATATCGACGAATTTCCACTCTCATTTCAAGTCGGTTCAATCGTTTTCTTCACAGAAAATCTCAAACGTGGCCTGAAAACCGAAATCAACAACTGGAAAATGGCCTATGCCAAAGCACTCAACGAAAAATCTTCGCAAGATATGCAAATGGTCTTCGATAAAATCGAAGATATCCAAAAACGTTTAACACGTCCGTGCAAAGATCTTGACGACGTTCGAACACACATGGGTGCACTAGCTGAAATTCGTCAAAATGAAATTCTCATCGATCAAACAATCACGCCCATCGAAGAAACATACGCCATGTTTAACAAATACGAAATTGCATTCAATGATGGCAAACCAGAGTTAGTCGATACTTTACAATACGCTTGGAAGAAATGCTTGACACAAGGCAAAGAAGTTCAATCGCATTTGCTTGATATTCAACCGAAATTCAAACAGAATCTTTTGGATAATGTGACGACATTTCAACAGGATGTTGTTCAATTTGTTGAAGATTATACGAAACGGTAGTTGAGAGCGTTTGTTTTTGGATAGGGAAATATTTGATTTTGAATTTTAAAGAGGACCTATGGTTCCTGGTACACCGCCTCGAGAGGCAAGCGATCGTTTGACAATCTTTCAAGCGAAATTCGATGAACTATGGAGAAAATTCGAAACATACAGTGCAGGAGAAGATTTATTCGGTCTAGCTATTACTGAATATCCTGATTTACAACGAATCAAACGAGTAAAATTCGAATTTCTTCAAAATCATTTGACTGACTGTTGATTTTATTTTTGATTCTGTTAGGAATTAGGTCTCTTACAGAAATTGTACGGTTTATACAATATCGTTATTGATACAATCAATGGATATTATGATATTGCTTGGGTTGATGTTGATATTGAAAAGATTAATAATGATTTATTAGATTTTCAAAATCGTTGCCGAAAATTGCCCAAAGGTTTGAAAGAATACGAAGCTTTCGATGAATTGAAGAAAACCATCGGTATGTAAATTCAAACAAACGAAAAAAACAATTGAATATTGTTTGATTTTCTAGATGATTTCAATGAAACTTGTCCATTACTCGAAATGATGGCGAATAAATCGATGAAACCACGTCATTGGGAACGTATCGCCAATGTGACTTCACATAAATTCGATATCGAATCGGACAATTTTCTCTTACGAGACATCATGTCAGCACCTTTGTTGAAATTTAAAGAGGATATCGAAGTAAAAAATTCAATTGAATCAAAATTTTAGTTTTTTGTTGTTGTCGTTTAAAGGATATTTGTATATCAGCTATTAAAGAAAAAGATATCGAAGCGAAATTGAATCAAGTCATAGCCGATTGGGGAAATCAAAACTTTCAATTTAGTACATTCAAAACTCGTGGTGAACTTTTGCTTAAAGGTGATGCAACAGGTGAAGTCATCGCACTTATGGAAGATTCATTAATGGTCCTCGGTTCATTAATGTCGAATCGGTAAGAATAACTGAGAAAATTCTCTTGACTCATCTTCTTCTTTCAGTTACAATGCACCGTTTAAAAAGAAAATTCAAGAATGGGTTCAAAAACTAACATCAACTACTGAGATCATTGAAAAATGGATGTCTGTACAAAATCTTTGGATCTATCTCGAAGCCGTTTTCGTCGGTGGTGATATTGCTAAACAATTGCCAGCTGAAGCCAAACGTTTCGGAAATATTGATAAATCTTGGCAGAAGATAATGCAACGAGCACATGAAAATTTGAATGTTGTCAGTTGTTGTACAACGGACGATACATTAGCACAATTACTACCTCATCTATTCGAACAATTAGAATTGTGTCAGAAATCATTGACAGGCTATCTTGAAAAGAAACGTTTGGTCTTTCCACGATTCTTTTTCGTTTCTGATCCAGCACTTCTCGAAATTCTCGGTCAAGCCAGTGATTCACATACAATTCAAGTAGAGAAACATCGAGATTGACATTTTGATTTACTTGTTTTTTGTTTAGAATCATTTGCTGAGTGTCTTTGATAACACAAGAACAGTTACATTCGATGAGAAAGTTTACGATAAAATTCTCGAACTCAATTCACAAGAAGGAGAAATGGTTCCATTGAAAGAACCAGTCATGGCTCAGGGCAATGTCGAAGTATGGCTTGGCGATCTCTTGAAAGTTTCACGTGCTTCATTGCATAAAATCATTCGTGATGGTGCCATCGCCATTCAAGATCCAGCATTCAATCTACTCGATTTTCTCAACAGTTTTCCAGCTCAAGTAAACTCGAGTTTTATCTTCGAACTTTTCGTAAAGTCTTCGTTCGACTTTTTCAGGTCGGTTTACTTGGTCTTCAAATGCTTTGGACACGTGATTCTGAAGTTGCTTTAAATAACACGAAAACCGACAAGAAAATCATGCAAGATACGGCCAAGAAATTCTTGGATATTCTCAATGCATTGATTAACAAAACAACAGAAGATCTATCGAAATTAGATCGTGTTAAAATCGAAACTTTGATTACTATTCACGTACATCAAAAGGATATTTTCGATGAATTGGTGAGGAAATATGATTTGTTGATTTTTGAAGAATTGAAACTGAAATTTTGATTTACAGGTTGTGAATAAAACTCGTTCGCCAGGAGAATTCGATTGGCTCAAACAATGTCGATTCTATTTTGATGAAGATGCTGATATTTGCCGAATTTCGATTACTGATGTCGACTTCAAATATATGAACGAATATTTAGGTTGTACAGATCGTTTGGTCATCACGCCATTAACCGATCGGTAGAAAAAAAAACATCGATTGAGTCACATTTGCAAATGAAATTTTCGATGTTTGTTTAGATGTTACATCACATTAGCACAAGCTTTACATATGTCACTCGGTGGTGCGCCTGCAGGTAAGAACGATGAATTGATTGACGTGATTTGTTGAGATGAAATTGAGTGTTCAGGACCTGCTGGAACTGGAAAAACGGAAACAACAAAAGATATGGGTCGTTGTTTAGGCAAATTTGTTGTCGTAAGTCAAAGAAACAAAATCGAATTCATAGGACGATGATGATTTTCATAGGTATTCAATTGTTCTGATCAAATGGATTACCGAGGTCTTGGTCGTATTTACAAAGGTTTGGCTCAATCAGGCTCATGGGGTTGTTTCGATGAATTCAATCGTATTGAATTGCCCGTCTTGTCCGTCGCTGCTCAACAAATCGATATCGTTTTACGTTGTAAAAAAGAGAAAAAACCACAATTTATCTTCACCGATGGTGATACTGTTGATATGGATACTGAATTCGGTCTCTTTCTTACCATGGTAAACTTCATTTCATTCGTTTTCTTCTTCATTCGATTATTTTCCTAGAATCCTGGTTATGCCGGTCGACAAGAACTACCTGAAAATCTTAAGATTAACTTCCGTACAGTCGGTATGTAATCATAGTTTTGATGTTTTTCGTTGTTCGAATATTTGTCTTTTGTTTAGCTATGATGGTTCCTGATCGTGCTATTATCATGCGTGTCAAATTAGCCAGTTGCGGTTTTCTTCAGAACATCAAATTATCGAAGAAATTTTACACATTATACAAACTCTGCGAAGAACAACTGACAAAACAAGTTCACTATGATTTCGGTTTGAGAAATATTCTCTCGGTTTTACGTACGTTGGGAGCATTTAAACGAGAAAATCCAACGGATTCAGAAGAAAAAACGATGATGCGTATTTTGCGTGATATGAATCTTTCGAAATTAGTGAGTTGAGATTCAATTGAAAACTTGAAGTTAAAGGAATATTTTTCTTCAGATTGATGAAGACGAACCGTTATTCATGTCTTTAATCGATGATTTGTTTCCGGGTATTCAATTAGAAACAAAAGGTTACCCTGAAATCGAAGCTGCTATCAAAACTCAAGTAAAATTTTGTTTTTCAACTTTTTGATTTTTGTGTTTTTATTCAACAAACTTCTCTAGACTGAACAAGCACAATTAGTTCATCATGCGCCATGGGTATTGAAATTAATTCAACTTTTCGAAACTCAACGTGTACGTCACGGTATGATGACATTAGGACCCAGTGGTGCTGGTAAAACCAAATGTATTAAGTAGGATCACCGTTTTTTGTCTTCTTAAAAAAGAGCAAAACAATTATTGTTTTGTAGTATTCTTATGAAAGCGATGACGGAATGCGGTGCACCACATCGTGAAATGCGTATGAATCCAAAAGCTATTACAGCTCCGCAAATGTTCGGTCGATTGGATGTCGCAACCAACGATTGGACCGATGGTATTTTCTCGACTCTATGGCGTCGAACATTGAAAACGAAGAAAGGTGATCATGTTTGGCTAATTCTCGATGGTCCTGTTGATGCTATTTGGATTGAAAATTTAAATTCAGTCTTAGACGATAACAAAACACTTACATTAGCCAACGGTGATCGAATTCCTATGGCACCCAATTGTAAAATCATTTTCGAAGTGCACAATATCGATAATGCATCACCAGCTACAGTCAGTCGTAATGGTATGGTCTTTATGTCAGCATCTGTGATGAATTGGGAGCCAATTGTCAAAGGTTGGCTATTAAAACGTAGTGCAGCCGAAGCAGACGTTCTGCTTGATCTCTATACACGATCATTTCCTGATGCATTAACTTACACACTTCAATCACTCGATCCTAAAATGCCGGTAAATTGAAATCAGTTTTCTCTGTCTTGTTCAAATATTCGTTTTGTTTTTAGTTACTTGAATGTATGTATACGAAACAATCACTCGATTTACTCGAAGGTTTAATCAACAAAGATAAAACTCCTACGCCTGATGTTCTCGGTCGATTGTATGTCTTTGTACTGATGTGGTCAGTCGGTGCTCTATTAGAATTATTCGATCGAAAGAAATTAGAAGATTTTCTCATGGAAAAAAAGAATCTCGATTTACCGCCAATCAAAGGCGAAGAAACAATCTTCGAATATGTTGTCAATCCTGAAACAGGCCAATGGCAACATTGGATAAATCGTGTGCCAGAATATAACTATCCAAAAGATTCTATACCTGAATATTCATCGATTCTCGTACCTAATGTTGATAATGTTCGAACTGATTTCTTAATTGATACAATTGCAAAACAAGAAAAATCTGTCTTATTAATCGGTGAACAAGTATGAGAGCGAGATTTCTTTTGTTTTCTTTTCATAATTTCTATTCATCAAATAGGGTACAGCTAAAACTGTCATCGTCAAAGGTTATTGTTCGAAATACGATCCCGAAGTTCAATCATTCAAAAGTGTCAATTTTTCGAGTGCTACCACTGCAACTATGGTTCAACGAACAATCGAAAGTTACGTTGATAAACGTGTTGGTACAACATATGGCCCACCTGGTGGAAAGAAAATGACGATATTTATTGATGATATTAACATGCCGGTTATCAACGAATGGGGTGATCAAGTTACAAATGAAATTACTCGACAAGTGATGGAACAAAATGGTTTCTATAATTTGGAGAAACCTGGTGAATTTACAAATATTGTTGATATACAATTTATTGCAGCTATGATTCAACCAGGAGGTGGTCGAAATGATATTCCACAACGATTGAAACGACAATTTTGTATATTTAATTGCACACTTCCATCGAACGCTTCGATTGATAAAATCTTCAGTACAGTTGGTCTTGGTTATTATTGTAAAGTCAGTTGAATTTAATATTCAAACGAAAAAATTCAATGATTGAATTTTATTTAGGAGCGTGGTTTCAGCCAAGATGTAGTGAATGTCATTGAAAAACTTGTTCCAGCAACAAGAAAACTATGGCAAAAGACCAAAGTGAAAATGTTACCAACACCAGCTCGTTTTCATTATGTTTTCAATTTACGTGATCTTTCACGTATTTGGCAGGTAAATAAAAAACAGGACAATTCTTTTTTCACTTGTATTCATTCGTTCGCCTTTAGGGTATGTTAAATGTAACATCAGACGTAGCTGGAAATAAAGTCGATGTTGTTATGTCATTATGGAAACACGAATGTTATCGTGTTATTGCCGATCGTTTCGTTGCACAAGAAGATAAAGATTGGTTCGAGAAAACAATCAAACTAGTTGCCGATGAAGAATGTAGCAGTGCAGCAGCTCAAATGCATGCTGAACCGTATTTCGTTGATTTTCTTCGTGATGCACCTGAAGCAACAGGTGAAGAAGGCGAAGACGTCGATCTCGAAGCACCGAAAATCTACGAACCTATCGCATCCTATGAAAGTCTCAATGAAAAACTTGTACAATACCAACAGCAGTACAACGAACAAGTCAAAGGTGGTAAAATGGATTTAGTCTTCTTCAAAGATGCAATGACACATTTAATTAAAATCTCACGTATTATTCGAACGCCACGTGGTTGTGCATTGCTTGTTGGTGTTGGTGGTAGTGGTAAACAATCATTGACACGTTTAGCTTCGTTCATTGCTGGTTATCAAACATTTCAAATAACATTAACGAGGTAATCGAATGATTTCGTATTCAGTTTTTCAACTTTTATGTTAATAGATCGTATAATGTGACGAACTTAATGGAAGATTTGAAAAATCTCTATCGAATTGCAGGACAAAAAGGCAAAGGTGTAACGTTCTTGTTTACAGATAATGAAATTAAAGATGAAGCTTTTCTCGAATATATGAATAATGTATTAGCATCGGGTGAAGTTTCGAATTTATTTGCACGTGATGAAATCGATGAAATCCTAGGCGAATTAACAGCCGTCATGAAACGTGAATTTCCGAAACGACCGCCAACCAACGAAAATCTCTATGATTACTTCTTGACACGTGTGAGAAACAATTTGCATGTTGTTCTATGTTTTTCACCAGTTGGCGAGAAATTTCGAAGTCGTTCGTTGAAATTTCCAGCGTTGATTTCTGGTTGCACAATGGATTGGTTTCAACGTTGGCCGAAAGACGCTCTTATTGCTGTATCGAAACATTTTATCAGCAATTTCGATATCGTTTGTACGGCACAAGTCAAACAAGAATTAGTCATGATGATGGGAGAAATTCAAGATCAAGTTGCCGAAGCATGTGTCGACTATTTCAATCGATTCCGTCGACAAACACATGTCACACCGAAGTCGTATCTTTCGTTTTTAGCCGGTTATAAGACAATTTACAATGATAAACGAAAAGAAATCGGCAAATTAGCTGAACGTATGAATACTGGTTTGAAGAAACTGATCAGTGCAGCTGAAGAAGTTAGAGAATTAGCTAAGGAATTGGAAGGCAAAGAAAAAGATCTCGTTGTTGCCAATCAAAAAGCTGATCTTGTCATGCAAGATGTCAATGTGAAGAAATCTGCTGCAACTAAAGTTGCTGAACAAGTCCAACGTGTTGCTGATTCATGTAAAGAACTTGTCGATCAAATTTCAGCTGATAAAGCTGTTGCCGAAGCCAAATTAGAAGTCGCACGACCGGCTCTCGAAGAAGCCGAAGCTGCTTTGAAAACTATCAAGCCAGCTGATATTGCAACAGTTAAAAAACTCGGTCGACCACCACATTTAATTATGCGTATTATGGATTGTGCGTTGATTTTGTTTCAACGACCAATGGAATCAATTAGCATGGATCCAGAAAAACCATGTCCAAAACCATCATGGGGTGAATCATTGAAATTGATGGGCGGTGGTGATTTCTTGAATACTTTAGTTAACTTTCCAAAAGTAGGCTGATTTCGATGAGTTTGTTTTTGAGAAATATCTGTCTTTGTTTAAAGGATACCATCAATGCTGAAACAGTCGAACTTTTACAACCGTATTTCATTATGGAAGATTTTAATCTCGAAACAGCTAAACGTGTATCAGGCAATGTTGCTGGTTTATGTTCATGGGCTATAGCTATGGGTTATTTCTATGGTATTAATCGAGAAGTTTTACCATTAAAAGCTAACTTGGCTGTACAAGAAAGTCGTCTTGCACAAGCCAATGCCAATTATAATGATGCTCAAAGTCAATTAGCTGCGAAAATGGCTGAAGTTGCTGTTGTCCAAGCTGAGTTCGACAAAGCCAACGCAATCAAACAAGTAATTTCTAAATTGATTATTTTCAATGAGACAGACAGAGTGATATTTTTTGTTAGGCTTTACTTGCCGATGCTGAAGCATGTCGACGAAAAATGCAAAATGCTTCTGCTTTAATCGATGGTCTATCCGGTGAACGTATCCGTTGGACAGAAGCATCCAAAGGTTTCGAAGCACAAACCAATCGACTTGTCGGTGATGTTCTCTTAGCTACCGGTTTTCTATCGTATACCGGTCCATTCAATCAAGAATTTCGTACTATTTTACTCAAACAATGGCGAACGGATATGACTCGACGTAAAGTTCCATTTTCTGACGTAAGATAAATTCTGCCCAAAGACAGAAAAAACTGAATTGAGTTGTATTCTCTAGGATTTGAATATCGTCTCGTTTTTGGTTGATAATGCAACCATCAGTGAATGGAATCTTCAAGGTTTACCTAACGATGAACTTTCCACTCAAAACGGTCTAATTGTCACATCAGCTGCTCGTTTTCCATTGCTAATCGATCCTCAAGGTCAAGGCAAAGCATGGATTCGACAAAAAGAAGCTGCCAACGAACTACAAGTGACCACATTGAATCACAAATATTTCCGAACACATTTAGAAGATGCACTTTCACTTGGCCGACCATTGATGCTTGAAGATGTTGGCGATGAACTCGATCCTGCTTTAGATAATGTTTTAGAAAAGAATTTCATTAAATCGGGTTCAACATTAAAAGTCAAAGTCGGAGATAAAGAATGCGATGTTATGCAAGGATTTAAATTATATATTACAACTAAATTAGCTAATCCATCGTATACACCTGAAATTTATGCTAAAACATCGATCATTGATTTTACTGTCACAATGAAAGGTCTAGAAGATCAATTGTTAGGTATCGTCATTCAGAAAGAAAAAGCGGTAAGAACGGAAAAGAAAACTTGATTTATCATGTTTGTTGTTCTTAGGAATTGGAAGCCGAACGTGTTCGTTTACTCGAAGAAGTTACATCGAACAAACGTCGTACAAAAGAATTAGAAGACAATTTACTCTATCGTTTAACATCAACTGAAGGTAAGTCATTATCTTTGTTTTCGATTTTCTACATGTTTTTTTTTTGTTTTATTCAGGATCATTGGTTGAAGATGAATCTTTAATTCAAGTGTTAGCTGATACGAAAGCTACATCGAAAGAAGTCAATGAAAAACTAACGATTGCTGCCGAAACTGAAATCAAAATCAATGCAGCTCGAGAAGAATTTCGACCGGTTGCTACACGTGGTTCGATCGTTTACTTTCTCATTGTCGAAATGTCCATGGTCAACGTCATGTATCAAACATCATTGAAACAATTCTTAGGTCTCTTCGAAATCGGCCGGTAAAAATCAACGTCTCTTCTTATTCGATTTCATTTTTCTTTCGTTTCTATAATTTAGACAAAAAGCTCAGCCATCACCGATTACAGTCAAACGTATTCAAAACATCATCGAATCTCTAACATACGAAGTTTGGAAATACACATCCCGTGGTTTGTATGAACGTGACAAGAACTTGTACACACTTTTATTAGCCTTGAAAATCGACATGCAAAAAGGCAATGTTAAACCATCGGAATTTCAAGTTTTGATCAAAGGTGGTGCTGCACTCGATATGAATGCCGTCGAACCGCGTCCGGATAAAATGAAAAAATGGCTAACAGATATGACATGGTTGAATTTAGTCGAACTTTCGAAATTAGCACATTTCTCTCAAGTTCTTCGACAAGTTGTTAGCAACGACAAAGTTTGGTATAATTGGTTTCTTTCGGATGCACCTGAAGAAGTGACATTTCCCGAATCATATTCAACCAGTTTAGATACATTCAAGAAATTGCTCTTAGTTCGTTCGTTTGCACCTGATCGAACATTACCCATGGCGAAGAAATACATTGCTGAATCGTTGGGTGGTCAATATGCTGAAGGTTATATATTGAGTTTAGAAGCCATGTGGCAAGAATCGGATAAACGAACACCACTTGTTTGCTTTCTATCGATGGGTTCGGATCCCACGGATAACATTTTAATCTTAGCTAAGAAACAGAACATTCTCTGTGGTACGATTTCGATGGGTCAAGGACAAGAAGTTCACGCTCGACGTTTGCTTCAACAGAGTCAACAAGAAGGTCGATGGATTCTCCTGCAGAATTGCCATTTAGGCTTAGGTTTTCTCGAAGAAATGTTAGAAACTGTTCTACAAACCGATCAAGTTCATGATGCGTTCCGATGTTGGTTAACAACTGAACCACATGATCAATTTTCGATCAATGTTCTACAATCATCGATTAAATACACATTCGAACCACCACAAGGTGTCAAAGCTGGCTTGAAACGTACATTTGCTGGTCTTACACAAGTTCGTTTTGTTTGAGATTCGAATTTTTCTGATTAAAAATCGTATTTTCTAGGAAGTTGTTGATGCAAGCAACTTCATCGAATGGAAAATTATGTTATATGCCGTTGCTTTTCTGCATACGACAGTTCAAGAACGTCGTAAATTCGGTCCACTTGGATGTACGTTGAAGATGATTTTCATTTCAAAAAAAAAACGAACACATCTGAATCTATTTTAGGGAACATTCCGTATGAATTCAATCAATCGGACTTCTCTGCAACTATTCAATTCATTCAAAATCATATGGATGAAATGGGTTCGAAATGGAATGTTTCATGGCCAACTGTTCGTTATATGATCGGTGAAGGTAAACTAATAAACACGAAACAAAGACTTTCCTTTCAATGATGATGATGATGATGATGATGATGATGATTATATTTTTAGTTCATTATGGCGGTCGTGTCACCGATGATTTCGATAAACGTTTACTAAACACGTACACACGCGTCTGGTTTCTTGATAATATGTTCACTGAAAAATTCGACTTCGCACCGAACTACAAAATTCCACGTTGTAAAACCATTCAGGAATTCCGTTCACACGTTGAAACAATGAGCTTATTCGACAGTCCAAATGTCTTTGGTCTTCATCCAAATGCTGATATCACCTATCAAACGAATACAGCCGATTCAATTCTCGCTACAATCGTCAACATTCAACCGAAAGATGCCGGTGCTGGTGGTGGTGAAACTCGTGAAGCAGCTGTCTATCGTCAATCCGACGATATGTTAAGTAAACTACCTGAAGATTACGTTCCACATGAAGTTCGAGCTGCTCTACAAAAACAAGGTGCTCTCCAACCGTTGAATATCTTCTTGAAACAAGAAGTCGATCGTATGCAACGTGTCATCACAGTCGTACGAAATACATTGAAAGATCTGAAATTAGCTATCGATGGTACGATTATTATGAACGAAAATTTGAAAGATGCTTTGGATAATATCTATGATGCTCGAGTACCAGCTACGTGGAGAAAAGTTTCGTGGGATTCGGCGACTCTAGGCTTTTGGTTTAGCGATCTATTAGATCGTAATCAACAGTTTTTTACTTGGCTATTCAGCGGACGACCGAATGTGTTTTGGTTAACTGGATTTTTCAATCCACAAGTAAGATTTTCGAAAGCAATTATCCGATTTCGAATGTTTTCAAAATATAATCTAGGGTTTTCTCACTGCGATGCGACAAGAAATCACACGTAATCACAAAGGTTGGTCACTTGATAACGTCGTCTTAGCCAACGATGTTATGAAAATGTTAACCAAAGAAGAAGTTACTCAACCACCATCCGAAGGTGTCTATGTCTACGGTTTGAAGATCGATGGTGCTGCATGGCGTATGTCGCGTGAAAAAGGCGGTCATTTAGCAGATCCACCACCGAAACAATTGTACTCGGACTTGCCTGTTGTTCATGTAAAAGAAATTCGGTTTTTTTTCTCGTGATCGAATCTTTTATTTTCCTATAGGTTTACGCAACAAATGAACCGAAACCATTGGGTAATGCTTATTACGTTTGTCCTGTTTACAAGAAACCACGACGTACAGATTTAACATATATATTCTCATTGTCATTGAAGATTAACAACAACAATCCTGATTTCTGGTAAAATTTTTCGATTTGTTTTCTTTGAAATTAAATTTCTTTGCTTTCGTTCAGGTGTTTACGTGGTGTTGCACTTCTTTGCGATACGAAATAAACAAAACAAACGACACCTGTTCACAATCAACTACTACTTTATTATCAAGCAATAAGAATAAAAATTTCATAATCGATTAACAAATCATCGATCGTCTCGTTCTTTTTTCCCTACAATTTTGTGCTTGTGTGTATTATATTTATATGATTATTATTTTTGTTTGTTTGTTTGTTTGTATTTGAAAAAAACCAAATAGAAGAAAATATTTGAATTGAAAGTCCTAATCTTCATCGTCGTTTGAATTATTTTCTGATGTTGTTGGCAGTGGTGTGAATGGACGTGGAGGATTCACACGAGTTACTAAACTTGAACTTTTGCCTCGATGATCCGAATCGAATGACAGAGGAAATCTTGGATCGTCGTCATAGATTTGTCCTTGACGATTCAATGCTTGATTTGTTGAATTATTGAGAAATGTATCCGATTGAACACGAAGAACACGTTGACCTGGTAGATTACGAAAGACAACTGTTTGTTCGTCGCTTGTTTTCTTCGATAATTGACGATGAATTGGTTCGATTCGTTGTCGAATTAATTCGAGAAGTGCTCGTTTATAATTTCCAGTTGTATTCATCTGAGAAAAAGAAAAACATTTAAAATATTTTCGTGCAAACGAAAGATCAAAATTCACAGACTTGAATCTGTTCGTAGAGTGTTCGTTTAGCAAGTCGTTCGTATTCATGTTTGATTTGAACCATATCGATTTCACAACGTGAAACGATAATTCGATTGAAATTATCGATATTTGTCGATATATTCTTCAAAATTGAGAAGACAAATCTAGTTCGAATTCAATCAATGAATTTCATCGTACTTGTAGAAGATTTTGCAGTTGATAAGCGAAGAATTGAGATCGATTTCGAACAATTCGAACTAAAGAAAATCGTTCTTACAATCATTTCAATTAAATCTACACGTATTTCGAACCAATAGCTACAAGTATTTGATAGAGGTTTTCATCCGTAGAAATTCGAATTTCATCTTCGAACTCCATTCGACTGAATTGTTGATAGCACGCGAATATTTGTTTCAACTGTGAATTACTTCAAAAAATATAAATAAAAAAGTTTTTTTTTTGTGTGAGTGGGTTTTAATTGCAAACTTTCGAGTCGAAAGAAGTCGACTGAATATCGATTGATCCGTTGTCCATGTTGCTTTGGTTTCGTATAGATTTCTTGCGTCGAGTTCGATTTGATTGTCACTGAGATGATTATCTTCAGGACGAGTCTGGTGAATCAATGAAAGAAATAATTGTTTGCATGAATTCATTTTATTAGCAAGTAAATCATCTTCGATTGAATTTCGAAATACTAAAAAAGAGAACATTTTCAAAAGAAAAAACGAGGAATATACTTTGAATTACGTTTGATATAATTATCTTTGACTGCTTGAATGTGTTTACTCGTTCGTGCGAAGAAGAATTCGATGAAAATATGAAATTCAAATGAAGTTCCTTTTAAAATTCGTCGAATTTCGAAACAATCACGTTCGATTGGCGACAACAATAAAACACGTAGAAGTTTGCTTAGATTTTTTTCAGCTAAATTTTCTAAATTATCGCCAAGAGTCTAAATGATTGAATGTGTTTTCGTTTTGATGAAATTCGACAATCTACTTGTTTGAAAAGTATTCTATATCGATCACGAATTTGTAAACGTTGGCCTATACTTCGATTGCAAAGTATTTGAATCAGATGATTATCATCGGAATTCGATGAGCTTAGGAGATTATATAATTCCTGACAATCAGAATCAAGATTAAAATCAGCATATCGAGTCAATGTTCCTTCTTCCTGAATGCAAAAAAAAACCGAAACTCAAGAATTTCTATTCACGAGAATTACCCAGAATTCTTCGATCTGCATGATCGACGATCGTTGTTTTGGTGGTTGTTGATTTGCTGTTGATGGACTATTGGAAAGATCTTGTAATGATAATCGAGAATTGGATATTCTCTGTGGCGATGAATTCCATTCGTGAAACGTAATTCGTTTCGTTGAACGATCGAGTGATCTCGTTTTCGAATATCGTTCGACACGTTTTCGATAGTTTTCAATTTCATTTTTATATTGATTTCGAATTCTTAGATTCTCATTTAATTGTTTTTCTCGTTGTTCAATCACTTGATTCAATGTACGTAATTGCAATTGATTGCTAGCAAATGCTTGTTGATTTTGTCGTTCGAATTCAATTTGTTTTTCTAAAGTTTCGATTTGAACTAGAACTTGATTCATCGAACCTCGAACAGCAGCTATCTGCTGTTGAACATCGATATTCTCGTGTTGATATTGATCGAGTTTGAATTGATGTTCACGTGTTATCATTGGTAATGAGCCAGATTTTTGTATTTGATAACGATGTAGTTCGAGTTCGAATCGTCGATGTAATTCTTCGCCATAGATATTCAATCTTTGTTCGTATTCATCTCGAATACGTTGAATTTCTTGATTTAGTTGTTGAGAATATGATTTCGATGGTTGATAAGCAGAAACTTGTCGAATGTCGATCGATTGACGAATATCATCGAGTGAATTTACATGTGTATCTTCGCTGGTTATTTTATCTTTTTCAAGAAGCTCAAATTCGATTTTCAATGCTTGATGAGAAAATAATTGCTCGTCAAGATCGTACCGTAGCCGAACTTTTCGTTCGTATAAAACTCGATTTTTTAGAATATAAAATTTAATTTGCTCGTCAAAATATTGAATACGTCGTTTGAGAAATTGTGATTCGGCATTATTCTGTGCAATTTGTCTTTCAAGATTGAAAAGATCTCCATCTGTTAGATTACGTTTGGTTAATAATTGTTGATATTCTTGATCGGATATTTGAATTGTTTGCGAAAGATCATTGAATTTCGTCTGAAGTACTGATTTCTGTTTTGAACTTTCGTTTATCAAACGTTCTGCACTTTCCATTTCAGTTTGAAATTTCTTTTCAATAATCGAACTATTCTCATGATCGTGATTTTCTAGCCAATCAATTTGAGATTGTAACGCACGATTATGTGCATCATAACTACAATAATCTAAAATCGCCTTTCCAAATGTTTCAGTGACACGTGACAGTTCACGAAGTTCGTCAATTGTTCGTTCACCATCGATACTATGTATGGCCGACAATGTCGAATATCGTGGCATTTGAATCAGTGCTGCAAGACCGTGTGTCGGTGCTCTAGCTGGATAGTTTGTATTCACATTTGGATAACCGAGAGATCCTTGAAGATTACCCGACGTATTCGATGAGATGACACGTGGTATGATATATTTGATGATTGTATTTGAATTATGTGGATTAGCTAATGTCGTCCGATCGATATCATCGGAATTGTATTTCGTCTCATCGAATTTAATATTCGTGCTCATTTTTGTTTTGTTTTAGTTGAATAAATAACTTTGTTTCGACCATGAGAACGCATTCTCTTATCATTTCAATGATAAACACTCGGTTATTTTCATTGTTATAGACATACTTTTATTGACATTGTGTCAATTTCTTAAGGGTACAAGAATATCGAAATCTTTTCTCTTCACATGATTTTTACAAATGCAAACGTAAAAGAAACAAGAGTCTCTATTGAGAAATCAATATAAATCTGAAAAAACAAACAAACAAAAAATCAACCAAATAACAATTTTTTTCTTTTGCGTTTTTTTGTAAGTCAATAAAGAACAGAATTTTTCTACAAAAGAGAAAAATTTTCACCTAATTCTACTAGAAAACACACACACAGACAGAGCGGAGATATCGGCGTTTTGTTTTATTATCAAAGATCAATCGGCATATCATCGAGGAAATGACATTGTGGAAGAAGATCAGCATTGTGTAACTGTTTTGCTAGAATGAAAATCAAATCTATTCGAACGATCGTAATTCTCGTTTGACATACATTTCGGTAGTTTTTTTGCGGCTATATGAAGTTTCTCGACAAAACTTGGAATTCCTGAAAAGATTCAATAGAATTATTTCGAAACTAGATCACTGAATTCAACGTACCACTTTGAGCTAAATAGGAATACGTCGATGTTGGCATTGATGCTTTCGCATCTTCGTGATAGGTCAACAAAAATTTCATTCCTTTCTAAATTCGAACAAAAAAAACGCGTCAAATTAAAATAAATCGACTTTTATTTACGTACCTCTTCTAATTTCGTTTTCGCTTGAATAATCATCGATGATTCGTACTTACTAACACGAACACATTTCTTTTCTTCGTTTACTTGAGGATGATTTTTAATTGAATGGCATTTAACTACGATTTTCGGCGATGTTGATATCGATGTATCGAGACAATATCGTCGAACATAGAGATAATCTCGATGATTGAATGGAAAAGGAAATTTTTGTATCCAATGAACGATATCACTGTGACTTTCATTTTCACGATCGATAATAGACAAACGTAGAGCATGATCATCCCATTTCATTCGATAATCGAGATCGAGCTATGAAAAATCATTCAATCGGTTCGAATTCACTTTTTCATGACATACTTGTACTTGAAGAAAGACTAACGCTGAGATATCATTAAAGGTTCCGAAAACTAGATAACTAAACAAATTCCAACGCGAATCAACTAAATTCAATTGATCTACTTTTATATGAATAAACTTCAAGATCATGATCGTATTTTCTAAAAAGCATTAAATGTTCTTTTCGTAGAACTTTCTCCCAACCGAGTGAGATTAAAATATCTTCCGTTTGACTATCGGTCATGTCGAGTAGATATTCATCAGAACTGGCTTGTTGTCTGAAATGAAATTCACATCGATCGATCATCATTTTTTGTCTATCTTCACTTACAATTCTTGATCAGAGACGCCTTGATTTTTCCATGAAAACATCACAGGTACACTGGTTAATAAACTTCCAAATAGAGACGAAAGAAACAAATTCGTATGTTTGTGAGATGTTCTCCATGAATTCAAACAGATCTGAGTTGGTTTTCGATTCTGTAGGAATAAAATTGAGCCTAACGAAAATTTATATCGATTCGAAATCAATCTCAATGTCCATCGATTTATCAATGTCGAATAGCGAATAAACCATTCAATCGACATGATTTTTATTCTAGAAAAAAATTGCATTTCAATAAAACAACAACGGACAAGCCGCGAAACTTTTTTTTGCTCGTTATATGAGATGTACAAAATGCGAAAGAGTAAGGTTTTGTATTGCAAAGAACGAAAAAGAAAAAAAAAACAATTATCACATGTAATTTTTCATAAATAAAAAAAGAAAACTATTGCACAGAAAGAAAAATTAAAACTTTATTTTCTGTTGAAGAATTGATTCGTAGATTTCGGGAGTTAATTTTTCGTACGATTGATTCTTATTGTTTAAATAATAGATTGTTTCCGAGACACGATTTACATCGTAAGCCTCATCTTGAAAGACATTTTTCTTTACTTTAAATGTACCTGTTAATTCAATGTGTTTGGTTAAACGAATAAAACATGGACGGGCATAGGCTGGCAAACCTAAAGTTTTCAATTGTGAAACTAATTGTTCGATCGTAGTTGACATGGACTCATCATCAAGAACGACAGCCATTCCTGCTTTGCCATCGGTTTCTAAGAAAGTTTCAAAGTTAAATTTCAAGAAGAATATTTAAAAAATCTGTCAAACCTGGTATCGAAACACCGAAAACAATGACATCATTCTTTTTAAATATATTCATAAGAAGATTCTCGACTTCAACTGTCGATACATTTTCACCTTTCCAACGGAATGTATCGCCAGTTCGATCACAAAAATAAAAATATCCAAATTTATCTGCATACATCACATCACCTAATCGATTGTTCATACAAAAGAAATTCTTTTTCCTCTCGTACAATTCACTATTTACCTGTATTAAAAGCACGATCACCTGTTTTCATAACATTCTGAACAACTTTCTTGTTTGTTCCCGATGGATTATTCACATAGCCATCATACGCATTGTGAACACCACCGTGAATCATTCCCAATAGAAGACCTCGTTCTTCTGTCTTACATTCGATACATAGTTTCGTTTTCGGATCACGTAATGGTTCCATTGTCTCAGGATCATATCGAACAAGTACCGAACCGAGAATATGAGGTAAAACAAGTGAAAAAAATCCACATGCACCTGGCTGAGCGACAACATTAACTAATTGACAAGAGAAACAAACATACAGAAATTCTTTGATCAATATTTTTCAAATCGATGCTCACAAAAATAGGCATTGCTTTCGGTTGCACCGTAGAATTCGTAGATATTATGAATGTTAAATCGATTGGCAAATGGCATCCAGAGATTTTGTCGGAGACCATTGCCTGTACAGAAACGAAGCGAATGTTTTTGATCGAGTTCACTCGGTGGTTGAGCGAGTAAAAATCGAAGCAATTCACCAACATAAGTAAAACCCTGAAAAGATTGAATTTGACACGAAATTAGTTTAAAAAATCAATTTACAGTGCATTTATATTCGATAATATCTTTCCAAAAATTAGTAGCAGAGAATTTTTTTCGTAAGACTGTTGTACAACCACCCAAGAGACTAAATCCAGAGAAATCTACGCATGTATTTCAAATAGAAAGCGAACTTACCTATTAGTAATACAAACCCAACCGCCTAGATAAGAAAAAAACAAAGTTTTAAAAAGGAAAATCATTTGAAAATATCGATAATTTACCAAGAGAATGATAAAGCGGAAGAGTATTGTACATAATATCATCAGCTCGCAAATCAAGAGCACAAACAAAGCCATACGACGCAAGGAGAAGTCTAGACAAACGACATCATTTACCCTGAAACCAAAAAAAGATTTCAAATGCTAACCTTGCATGTTTGATGACGGCAGCTTTTGGCAGACCGGTAGTGCCTGAGGTAAAAATGTAAAATACTGGATCTATTCGAAATTAAAAACAAAAGAAAACTTAATTTAAAAAAAAATATTTCATTAAATTAATACGTTTAGCATCGTAAGGTAGTTTTTTAGGCGGTTGACTTGAACAAGATGCGAATTGTTCGTATAATTGCACAGGTTCGGACGATGTCGAATCATCATTACTTGTTTTCGATTCTGGTGGATCGAATAAATAGACTTTATTTATATTAACTTCGTTCAATTCAGATCGAATATCTAAATAAAAATGCAAATCAACAATTTCTTGGAATTTTAAAACTCAATCATACCAGGAAGAATATGTTTCGATGTAATAATAGCTTTTGCATGGACAGTTTCCAGAGAATGTAATAATGGTTTAGCACGTTGATTTGTATTGATCAACGCAGTAATACAACCGATCTTACTCAAACCAATCCACACACATGGATATTCAAGTGCATTTTCTAGTACGAGAGCGATGACATCACCTTTTTTAAAACCTTCCGCTGAGAAATAATTTGCTAATTGATTGGTTAAATCTTCTACCTAAAGAAAAGTTTTCATTTGAATATTTAAATTGATTTTTCGAACTTGTTGAAATGAAAGAACTCTATCGTCCAGTATAAAACATGCTTTCGATCCGTATTGTTGCACATTTTGTCGAAAAATACTTATAAAATCTCGTTTTCGAACGTCGTTATACTTGAGTATGGCATGATGTCTTAGAAGTTTTCGTAAGCCGATTAGATCACGCGGCAATGTCTTTAGAACAGCATATAAATATTGAAAGACTAGTAAAATAGAAGCCCAGATTTGAGCAAGCATCTAGAATAACACATCGTCTGTAGTTCCATGAAAATAAATAAACAAACAAACAAACAAAATAAACGCATTTCATACGAAACATTCGACTGTCATGCGTTCGATGTACGGTGTATTTATATTATCTTTCTTGAAAGAACTTAAAAATCATTTGGCGTACGTTCGGTCACCCTGAGTTCGAAAATTAAATTACTCAGAAAAAAGAGAAGAGAAAAAAAATCTTTATTCTTCAAAAAAAAACAAGAAAAAAGAGCAAACAAAAACGAACGTACGAAACGTATTCTGATAATATATATATTCAAGGTTAAAGTATCAGAATGAAACACTTCGAACCTTTTCTCGTCTTCTTCTTTTGCTTTCTTCGAAGTCGTAAAATACAGGCACAATGTGTGTGTGTGTGTGTGTGTTAATGTGTTTACAAAGGAAAAAAAACAGAATGAGAATAATAATAATAAGCAAAGAGAGAAAGAGAAAAAGATAAGTTACACACAAAACGTATAAAACACTGTAATTATGTTTGGGTTCTTTTCTTTTTTGTTTTCAATCTAACAAACATAATCGCCGAAATCTCCTCGAAAATCAATATCAATACGACATATTGGACAACGTTTACTCTGTGTTAACCATCTATCTACACATTCGATATGAAAAAGATGCATACATGGCAAACGTCGAACGTCATCATCATGATCGAATTCACATAAACATATAGTACATTTCTCATCGGCAAGATTCGTTCGTTTCTCGTATTTATACGATAATGTTCGAGCATTAATATGTTCTTGATTTGCACCTATATTACCGCCGTTGTTTAATCCATTGAGTTGTTCTTCCATACGTAATAATTCTTCGACAACATGTTCAGCACGTTCGCTAGTTAAGAATGGATGATGGTGATGATGATGATGATGACTACGCAGAAGAAGCGGATTACGAAACGGCCGAAATAATAATGGCGTCGATGGCCATTGATTATTTTGTGTTGTCGTATTGATTGCAACGTGCATACTTGGATTATTTGTGCCTAATGTTAGATTATATGTACTTGTTGCTGATGATGATGATGCCGGTTGTATAGTTAAATGTGCGTGAATATTATTGTTGGTTGTTGTTGTTGTTGCTGTTGGATGTGTAAGAATGGCATGTAATTGTTGATTGGCAGTGAGAATTGCTGTTGCTGGAGACGAGATCGATGGAGATGTTTGATGTTGAAATGAACTCAAACGTTGTCGTCGTAGTTCGGATGTTAATTGTTGACGATATTGATGACGTAAATGTGCCGGATTGTGATTGTGATGATGATGATGAAAATGAAGATGTTGAACGGGCGGTGGTTGAGGAAGAGTAGCAAGAGCAACTAGATCAACGAAAGTTTTTGTTTTTTCTTTATTAAAATATGAATTTAAAAGAAAAGAAATTTACCAGCACTCGCAGCTGCAGCAGCAAGAGCAACGGTCTGTTGTGTTGTGGCAGTTAATGTTGGAATAACATTGGGTGTTTGATTGGGTGGATAGAGAATAAACGGAGATATAGATGTAGCTGCCGATGAATTTGATCCATTGGAAGGTGTAATGACTGTGGATGTACTTGGAGTTCGATGAGAACACGAACATGATGAATTTGTTTGAATAGGCGTCGGTAAAGGATGTCGACGAGAGGAGAGAAGCTGTCGAGGATAGGGTAGAGGAACTGTTGCTGTTGATGTAACTGTTTGTTGTTGTTGTGATGGTGGTGGCGGTGGTGGTTGTTGTGCTGCTTGTTGAGTTGAGTAAATTGTTGGATGATAAGTAAACGGTCGTGTCTGTTGCCTTTGCATTTGTTGTTGTTGTTGTTGTTGGAGTTGTTGATGGTGTTGAAGATGTTGAATAGGACGAAATTGATCGGAATTAGATGTAAGATTCGTTGGCAACAGTGAATCATTTTTAACTTGCTCGACATTCATATTATTCGCATGTGTTAATAATGACGATGAAGGTATTTGACTAAATAGATTATTCGATGAATCGTCATCATTGTCATCATCATTGTCATCATCATCATCTTCATCACTATCGTCACTTGATTCTATACTTGTAGTTACTGTTGTCGTCGTCGTTGTTGTTGTTGTTGTTTGTTGTTGTCTTTGTGGATCGATTCGATTCGTCTCATCGTAGAGAGACGCTGTGACAGCAGCAGCTATACATGCTGCAGCTGTAGCACGTGATGAGGTAATATCATTAGCTGTGGTAGTCGTTGTTGATGACGATGATAAAATTCGACGAGTTGAATTCGTAAATGTTTCGTTATCATCATCATCGGACGAACATTCTTGTACTTGTAATTGACGAGAAGATACTAAAAACGAGAGAAAAAAAATCAATGTCAATCTTTTAGTTTGTGTGCATTGCAAACCTGTTGTCGATTGAATTGGACGAAATCTCTTTGGTAAACTACGTCCATCATTAATCATTGAATTCGAAGATGAGAAATCGTATTCATTAGATATCGAACGTTTCTTTCGATTGGTTGTCGATGTTGAAGATGATAAGGAATTGGATGTTGAGGAATTATTACATAAATTTTCGTAATAATTTCGAATAAGTGTATTACTATTTGATACAATCGATGTAGCTGTAGTAACAGTTGTCGATTGTTGTTCATTTGAAGGTAAAGACGACGGAATTGTCGGGGTAAATTTATCGAGTAATGTTTTATAACGGGGTAAACTTGTTGTTGTCGTTGTGGGTGCTGTTGATGGAGATGAAGTGGATGAAGAAGGTGAATCTATATGAAAAATTTCGTCATGTTTTTCAATTCAATTGAAAAAAGAACTCTCTGATATCTCACCACTGTATGTGTGCGTTGTAACAGCATAGGGAGTCGGTGGTCGACCGTTTCGATTTAGATCAGTCGTATTATGTGCAGTTCCATTGGAAAGAAAATCATTTAACGTTGTAGGATTGACATTTTGTTGATGACGAATAAGCAGAGCTGCGGCTGGCTCAACAGCAAGAAACTCAGCAAATGCAGCGTTCATTGCCGATGCAACTTCTTCGGGACTAACAATTGATGAATGTTGTTGTTGCTGTTGCTGCTGTTGTTGTACGGCACTCATACGTCAATATAAACATATAGATTTATAGATACATATATATATATACTTCTCTAAAGTCGAAGTAATAAATCAAAAAATCTAAATTTCAATCTATCAAAACAGAAAACAAGATGATTGGACTAGAGTAGTCTGTTTTTTGCTTCATTTTACTGTATTCAGATATAGACGACGAACGATTCACTCAATCCTTAGCCTTGTTGCTCGATTTTCTCGTCCAGTACAAAATATAACGACAACGTTCGCTTGCTTGGTTGCCTGCCCTCGTTACTATTGCTGCTTCTCGATTCTTTTTTTTTCTTCTTTTCTCTTCGTTTTTTTTCTTCTTCTTCTCCTCTTTCGCTCGTCGCCCGTTGCTCGGAGAGAAAGAGTATAGAGCGCACAAATGCGCGTGTGTGTGTGTGCATGCTCGCCCTCGCGCTCGCGATAACAAATGTTTTTCTTCGATGTTCTCTGCGTTTGTGTGTGTGTGTTGTTCATCTCTAAAATCTATTTCTCGCCCGTCGTTGTATAGCTGCGTTCTTTCTTTTTTTTTCTTCGTCTCTTCAACCCTATATATCTTTCTCGTATGCATATAACGCTTGAGAACAATTTTGACAAAAAGGAAAAAAAAAGAAACGAAAGAGTGTGAAAGAGAAAAGAAGCCATATGGTGCCGAGACCCAATTTTTTTCTCTTCTTCTTCAATCGATAGGTACGAATGCATCATTCAATTGAAAAGAACAAGAGAGAAAGGATATGAGCACAACAAGAACAAGAGAAGAAGCAATGATGACGTTGAACATATACAATCATCATTTACCTTTATGCTCGAACTATACGAAGGACGTATTTCGTCAAAGTATGCAATAGAAAAGGACAGAAGAATAAAAGAAGACAACACAAAAAAAAGAATTCTTTTCGAAAGGATCTCTATTAATCGAAAAAGTCCAATGACATCCTCAATATGCAAGTGCAACGAAACGATCAATGTACCATTTTGTATATATACATACATCTACGTATATGCGTGTGTATATACATAAATGTATATACGTACGTATATGTGGTACATATAGAATGTAAAGACGAAGCAAGCTAAAAAAGGAGAAGAAGGGGGGGATAAACGACGACCGCCGAGAAGAACAACCTTTTTTCAACACACATATTTGGCTCGAGCACACATAGCCATGAATGTCGAATGCGCCACAAGTATAGAGACGACGACCGTCGAGCAAATCATGAATGATGAAGGGAATGAGGATGTATGTATGTGTGTGTTTGTGACAAGGAGAAAATAGAAGAAGAAGAAGAAGAAGAAGAAAAAAAAAATCCGAAAGAGAAAAAAAGACGTATAAAAGAAGATTTTAGAGGCGTGTACACCGCGAGAGAATCACATATATTAATAAATTCCTTATTATATTGACGTTTGATTTTCTTTTCTGAAAAAAAGTACGGTTAATTTCTTTGTTCTCTTGTTAAATAAATCAAAACAGAAGACAATGTTTTATTTTGTTTTCTATTTCTTTTGCTATGGATTTGATTAGAAAACACCAAACAAACAAATTAACTAAAAAAACAACAGTCTAATCAGTTTCGTCGACGATGTTGATTTTGTTGAGGTTGATCAAGACTTTCTTGATATTGTTGAATAATTCGACTCGAAATATCTCCTCGTACTGGACAATAACGAACATATTCCATTGAAAATTCGCCTTTGCCTTGCGTATTCGAACGAATATCGGTCGAAAAACCGAACATATCGTTCAACGGAATCTTGAAATGACAAAAAAAAACAACGAAAATCGAAACAAAAACAATCTCAACGATCTTTACTTCTGCTAACATCGTGAACCAATCTTCTCGTGGTTCAATTGCTGAGACAATACCGAACCGTTTGATGACTAACGAATGTACAGAACTTTGAAATTCACTCGGCGCATTGATTTCAACTAACATAACAGGCTCAATCAACTGCCATTGACCGTATTCTTGCGCTAAATCAATCAATCAATGATTAATATTGAAAATTTTCTCTTTTCTACTTTGTCGAATAGCTCCTTCAGTAGCTAACATAAAAGCAAGTTCATTGGAATCGACGATATGATTATCACCTAGAGACAAATAATCGAGAACTTGAAAGAACGATGAATTTGATTCTACCGTCTTGCAGACGAAATTTAACTCCACTGATTTTATTTCCACTGAGTGCACCTTTTTCATAGGCTCGTATTAAACCCTATATTTACATCGAGAAATAAATATACGCAAAACGAAATGTTCTACTTTTTTAATCGCAGGGATAAATTGCGATGGAACATTTGTTCCCGATGTTTCATCGGAGAATTCTGAAAATCATTTGTTGAAAAATCTTTTGTTTTATTTCGTTGAAAACTTACCAACAGTGGCGAATTTATCCGGAGAAAGAGGCTAAAATTATTGAAAAAGAGAAACAAATAACGAAAATGAATTTTCAAGAAATCTACTTCGAGAATGCCGATAACTCGAGCGTATTGACCAGCACCACCCGATTGTTTTTTGTGAAGATAATCGAATCTAGAATACGAATAATTCAATCATTCAAAAACTATTCAATTGATATTTATCTCACTTTATTGGACTGACAAGCGATTCTCGAAATGAAACTTTCGGTTTGCCCATTTGAATTTTAACTCCATATTCTCGTTGAATACGCTGAAAGAAAATCAAATTTCAGCTCGTTTTCACATTTATTATTTTCTTTATACTTGAGCGTAGATATCCAACTGTAATTCGCCCATTCCCATGGCGATTGATTCTTTATTATCTTCATCGTAGACAATTCGAAATGTTGGATCTTCTCGAGTAAATCTGAATAAAAAACGATTGAGAGACCAAAAGCACTCGAATTTTTCTTACCGAGCGAGAGCAGCGGCGAATTTTTCGACGTCATTCGTTGATAAGCATTTAATTGACATCGAAATAACCGGATCAGGCACGAAAATTGATTCCTAATCATAGGAAAAAAACTTGTTTTTCGTTTTTTTTTCGATTATTTCATTTACCATGCTTATTTGATACGCTTTATCATTGACAAATGTGTCGCCAGTAGCACAATCAAGGCCGTAGAATGCACAAATATCTCCAGCATAAGCTTCGTCAACTTCCTTTGTACGAAGAAACAAAAATAGATTTGTTGTTTTTTTTTCGTAAAGGTTTTACTTCGGCTTTGTTCGAATGCATACGAACGAGTTTCGATACTCGTGTTCGTTTTTGAGTACGGATGTTGTAGAGTGTATCACCACGTTTAACACCGCCTTGATAAGCACGAACATAGGTTAACTGAGTCGCACTGGTATTTCGCCCTCCAGCCTGCGTTTCAAAGCAAAATCAAAGTTTTAACACATCAAATTTCGATTTTTTTTACTTCGATTTTAAATGCAAAACCAACAAATGGTGCAGCAAAAGAACGGGTTGGATCGAGTTTAATTGTTTTCTTCTCTTTTCTTCAATTAACAAATCGAACAGTGCGAATATTTATTTCGTTTTATTTACCCTAATTCATCAAGTGCAATGTTTTCAACCTCAGCTGGATTCGGTAGATATCGATTGACATAATCGAGTAGTGGCTGAACGCCTTTGTTTTTCAACGCCGAACCGACGAAAATCGGCTGGAATTTTCGACTGATTACACAACGACGAATAGCGTCCTTAAAAACAAACAAAAGACTAATCTCAGCTGAGCTTCATCTCGTTCGACATACGTGAATTTGTTGTTCATTCGGCGTTTCTTCATTCAAAAACATTTCTCCTAGCGCATCATCGACACCGGAAATAGTTTCTAATTAGCAAAAACATTGATATATTTCTATAGAGAATCAAAGATTCCTACCGATTAGATCACGTCGTCGATCTTCAGTTTCTTGTTTGTATTGATCAGGAATTTCTTCGGTGACAATTTCTTCTCTAAAGAGGTTTTTAGTTAACATGATATTTCGAACTCGATTGAACGAATTACCCGTGTGGACCGTTGAAATAAACAGCTTTTCGTTCGATAAGATCGATTAATCCTTTGAAGTTCGATTCTAAACCCATTGGAATTTGAACAAACGCTGCATTATGACCGAGTTTTGATCTTAAAACACCAAAATTCAATGTTTTCTAAAGATAAAAATCAATTGTGTTACTTTAATTGATTCATTGCTCGAGTTGGATTGGCATTCATTCGATCGAGTTTATTGATAAACGTTAGAAATGGCACACGATATCGATTCAATTGTCGATTGACTGTCATCGTTTGTGATTGTACACCTCCGACACCACAAACAACAAGAATAGCACCATCGAGTACACGTAAAGATCGTTCGACTTCGACAGTAAAATCCACGTGACCTGAAATGATGTTCGAAAATTTGAATTCATTGCTTAGCATTCGAATTTACCAGGTGTATCGATAATATTGATATTGTAACCTTTCCATTCGACGTAAGTTGCAGCAGATTGAATAGTAATACCACGTTCACGTTCGAGTTCCATCGAATCCATTGTTGCACCGACAGAATCTTTGCCTTTGACCTAAACGACTCGTTCAAGGTCAGTGAATCAATGAGAAAAAAACGTGAGACAGTACTTCATGCATTGCTTGAATACGACCAGAATAGAAAAGTACACGTTCGGACAGAGTCGTCTAAGTAAAATTGTTGATTATGAGACGATCATTTGAAAAGATTTATTGAACATACTTTCCCTGAATCGATATGTGCTGAAATACCAATATTACGAATTTTCTCTAGTGGATAATGTTTCTAAAAGTAAAAATTGTTGAAGTTTATGTTGCATTGAAATTTTTCGACATACAGATTCTCGTTTGACAGCATAGGCACGAAAAGGTATGCATCGATACTAAAAACAAATCGAATTAATGCTCAAATTCTGATCGAAATTTGAAAATCAATTGAGATTACGTGTTTTATAAGTTGAGACAAAATTCGAGGTGTCATGATTGTTGACCTGGTCAATCTGAAATCAAATAATATCAATCAATTCCAATTCCAATTCCAAAGCAAAGTCCAAAATGGACCTATGTGAGAAGGGTTATTAACTTTTCTATATATAATTGGTTGTCGATAAACTATGGAACAGCGCTCATTCGTTCGTCCTGCATATCTAAAAAAGCCAATCAGCGTTCTCGGCATTCGGCGTTTTATTATTACCCATATTTCAGTAATTTTACACATCAAACATTAGCGTATCAGCTGTTCTTTGTCAAGATAACGGAGAACGAAAAAACATTGATCGGACTCATGTGATGTATATAAATCTTGTGATTTTCTTCTCAATCAAATTAAAATTCATATCCCTTCATCAATGATAGAGAATTAATCGAAATATATATACCTAGTAATGAGAAGATACTGCTGGATTCTCATATGAAAATCTCTCACAAATAGCCTATGATTGTAGTCACACAGCTTATCTCACTAATCATTGTAAAACATTATAATTTAGACGATAATTTAAAAAATTTTCAGTCAAAATCTCTCATATGTCCCCACAGTTATAGAAAAATTTATTCATCTAAGAGTAAACATTTTGAGTGCAAATTGCATGTTTTAATCGATACTCTAATCCACGAATATCAACTATCACAGCTATTTTTCTTATATTTCTTTTCAGATTGTATACTAATTGCACAATATGCAACATTCTATTTCACTGGTGGAATAAGTGTACAGAAATTTCGAAATAAAGAAAACTAAAGTTATTTAGAACAATGATTTTAGAAAAGATGATATCGCAATACAAAACATAGAGTTCAATGAATATCATTGAGTAATCTCTTCTAAACTTTAAAATCTGCTCAAATGTTCATTTTTCATCCTCAACTTATGGTCCGTTAACATCATTTCTTTACCATCTTCTATCACTATTCATGAATTATCTGAGATCTTCAATATTCCATAATCTCGTATTACGTTCATCTCTACGTATGATGACCAATATAATTATTCATATTAACCCAGATCGAATTAGCACGACCGCAAATGGTCGTATACGCTATCGTCTTTTACCGCCATGGCGACCGTATTGATCGCCCTGGGAAAAATATGATAGTGAGTTATTTAAAACTAATTTTTATTGTTTCAAAAGTTCATTTTTATCACTAGGTGATGCTTGAATAATTAATAATAATCTAAAACATTACAAGACAAATGTTAATACATTTCCATCTTTGTAAGCTCTCAATATATCTTAGTGTTATAAACCATCCTATTAGATTTCCAATTCCACTATGGCCGTATCACGTGTTACAAAAAGTGAAATTGTATTCATCTTATCAATCAGTTGATTTGCGGACTCATTCTCAAGTTCGGTTGCACCACATTCCAGCATATTTTTACAAAATTGCTCGATAACCATCTGAATATAATCCAATACCAGCTTTGATTTACCATAACATAATAACAATCATACATTTAACATTAAACCAGTAACTTCTATATCACATTTCCATCATATCACCCTATAAAACTTACAACATCCGAAACAACTAAAATCGGTCAAGAAATCTTTTCATAAGCTCAATCTTTCTTTTCTTATCGATATCAAATAAAATGAACTATAACGTCTCTATTTTATTCACTCCTTCGTTTTGGTATGAAATGCATTTTCCAAGATCGTCTATGGATCAAATTTGATTGGAATGTTCTTTGGTTTGACTCATATATTTTACTACGCATTGAAATATGGAGTAGTTCTTGTTTTATTTTATGTGTCCTATTTTGACTTTAACTAGGAGTAGGTTTAACATATGATACTACTAGCGGGCCTACCAGCTACAAATCAAGATAGTCAGTTTCAAACTATTGAATAGAAACTCTTATATGCTAATTTCAATAATAGCTTCAGTAATGAAAAGTAAATATTAACAGTGATCTTAATTCTCATTTTATTAAAATGAACGTTCAACTCCATTTACCGCGAGAATTACAATAATAGATAGCTTTTTCATCTCATTTCGATCAACTGCATCTTGGATAGATGCCGCTACTCATTGTCGTAGGACTGATCGATGATTAATATTTTTTCTTCAATTGTTTTAATCTATTCTCACTCACTAATCTTCCTGAAAATCAAAACGAAACTATATAATGAGACGCCATCTTTAGAGATTTAAAGCTCTAATATGTTTGGATTTCGAAACGAAATAATGGAATACACTTTTGTGTTCGTCAAAATCTACTATGAGTAATGATGACAATGCACTTTTTTCTTCTTTCGTTTTATATTTAACCAGTAGCACGTAAAGAATAATTTTTGAGAAATTAATTTCAGATGTCGAAAACAATTGCTCTTAAAAATTCCAATACAAATATTCCTGTAATTGGTTACGGAACCGGTACGAAATGGTACTCGGGTGACAATTCGAAACCAGTCGATCAAGAACTCGTCAAGGCAATTCATGAAGCTCTTTCACTTGGTTATATTCATTTGGATGCTGCTGAAATGTACGGAACTGACACATCGATCGGTGAAGCTCTTCGTACTCAATCAATCCCGAGAGATAAATTGTGGATAACATCAAAAGTATACAGAGGCATTGATAATATTGAACAAGCATGTTCGGATAGTTTATCTCGTTTGGGACTCGAGTATCTTGATCTTTATTTGATTCATTCGCCATTTTTTGATCAAAATAAAATTTCAATTGCTGATGCATGGAAAGAAATGGAGAAATTAGTTGACAATGGCAAAGTGAAAGCAATCGGCGTTAGTAATTTTCAAATCAAACATTTACAAGAACTCTTAGCATCGAATCCAAAAATAAAACCAACCATCAATCAAAGTCAGTTAAACTAATTATAATGAAAATGAATTAAACTGTCAAAATATTTTTAGTTGAATTCAATCCATATCTTTACAAAGCTTCGAAAGATTTAGTCGATTTCTGTCATTCAAATAGCATTGCGATTGAAGCGTATACACCACTCGGACCTATTAGTTATAAACCCGGTGGACCAGTCGATCAAGTAGTTGAACAATTAGCGAAAAAATATAATCGAACACCAGCTCAAATTTTACTCAAATGGAATTTGGTGAAAGGTGATGTTGTTGTGACAACATCGAGTAAACGTGAACGTTTAGAAGATTTTCTTCAAACACTCGATGAGAATTTTCAATTGACAAACGAAGATATTCAAGCGATTGACGATGCTGGAGCACAGTTACATTTTCGAAAATTTTGGATCGAACAAATCGACGGCAAAAAATCCGAATAAACAAAAACATTTTTTATATTTTTTTTCTAAATAAAAAAAACGTCTCGAAATCCAATTAATCAATTTCTAATTTTGTTTTGACAGCAACAATTTGTTGTTAACATATAAAGATATTCATTCATCATAAGAAGAATCTTTTTGACGTGGGTACATATAACGAGCGCTCTCTATCCCGAAGATTTTTTCTTTATTGGACATTCTTTGTCCACTGGTTTCACTACGCAATATTGCCGGGCGAAAAGAAACTTTTTTTCTTCTGTTTAATTTGTTTTTATTCAATGACAAATTCCAATCATTACATCGTCAATGTTGACGATAAATTCCATTCCTCACCGAAGTTTTTTTCAATTTATCGAGTAATGATTTCATTGTTGTTGTTATTGTTGTTGTTGTTGTTGTTGTTGTTTTCGTTACCATCTGATTCATTTTTTTAGCATTGGCGTCGATTACATCGACAACAACGCGCATTAATTATTGCTGTTATTTTGTTATTTGGTTTTGTTTATTTTGGTTTTTCTTCACATTCGTCGGTAAAACCTGATCTGGATGTCGAACATGAACGACATCGAGAAGAAGTTGTCAAAGAAAAAGAAATATGGCAACGGAAACTGTTTGAAGTAGTGTTTTATCTAATAAAAAGTATGAGAAAACAAAACGATTTCTGCTTTAGCAAAGTCAATCGAATAAATATAAACCTGAAAAACAAATATTCTTCGGTAAAAGAAAACAAATTTTTTTCTAATTGACATCGAATGTTTTTTTTTGTATTAGACCCTACGGACGATCGTCAAATAGCCGTACGAAATGCAATGAAACATGCCTGGAAAGCATATCGAACATATGCTTGGGGCTATGATGAATTGTTACCTATTTCGAGAACATCATCAGTATGGTTTGGCCTTGGATTAACAATCATCGATAGCATTGATACTCTCTACATGATGAATATGACTGAAGGTTAATATTATTGTTTTTGTTTTTTTTGTGTGGATTACATGAGTATTGAAATGTTTAGAATATAATGAAGCTCGAGAATGGATTGAGAAATCGTTCGATTGTGATTCGAATTCAGTTGATAAATTTAATTCACATTTTGAAATAACCATTCGAATTCTCGGTGGTTTGTTAAGTATTTATCATTTAACAGGAGATGAAATCTTCTTAAAACGAGCTGTAAGCATCAATAATTCATGCAATTATTTTCTTTTTCATAGAATTTCTCGTCTTTAGACAGAAATAGGCGATCGTTTACTAGTCAATTTCAATACTCCAACAGGTTTACCTTTGGCTGAGATTAATATTAAACGACGAACAGCTAGTGGTTATCGGTAGATGAAACAAAAGATCAATTGATTGACATTCGGTATTTTGTTCTTGTGTGAATATTCTAGTTGGACGTCCGATTCAGCTTTATCCGAAGTTGGAACAGTTCAAATTGAAATGCGTGATTTATCACGAGTTACTGGTGATAAAAAATATGAGGTACGAATTGACTGAACTCGAAATCCAAAAATTTCAATTGAACTAATAATTATTTAGAATGCAGCGGATAAATCTGCAGATGTTTTGCATAATCAATCGAAAAAAGACGGCCTCGTTCCGATATTCATCAGTCCATTGACAGGTCGATTCTCCGGTGGAGTCGTATCGTTCGGTGCACGTGGAGATTCGTATTATGAATATTTACTCAAACAATGGTTGCAAACAGGACGACAACGACCAGTGTAAGCCGAAAAAAAACGAACGTGAACTTAATCGAATTGAGATACTTTAGATTTTGGGAAGATTGGCTCGAGTGTATCGGTTAGTTTGAATGTAGAAATGAAATGTTTTTTTTATTGAAAAATTTGTTTAGAGGGTATACGAAAACATCTATGGCGTTTAGCTTATCCTGAAAAGCTTTATTTCGTCGGTGAATTAACCGGAATGACTGCATTTTCACCGAAAATGGTATTCATCTTTCTTTTCTCTCTTCAAACAAGAACATTTTCCTTCTCTTAGGATCATCTAGTTTGTTTTCTCGGTGGAAATCTCGCTCTCGGATGGCATTTTCAAAAGAATCTTACCTATCTTCTCGACATGGCTAAAGAACTGACTAAAACATGCTATCAAATGTACGCTAAACAAGCGACTGGTCTCAGTCCTGAGATCGCTTATTTCAACATCGATTCAGGCGTTAATATCGAAACGTTAACAGTTCGAGAGAATGACGCTGCAAATTTACTTCGACCTGAATTGATCGAATCATTGTACTATCTTTACTTTCTAACAGGTGATCCGATTTATCAAGATTGGGGCTGGGCGATTTTTCAATCGTTTGAAAAATATACCCGGCAAGAAGACGGTTATTCATCGATACACGATGTGCGAAATAAAGATAACGTTCGAGCACGTGATAAAATGGAAAGTTTCTTTCTTGCTGAAACATTGAAGTATTTCTATTTACTTTTTGATAAAAAAAATCTATTCCCATTCAATCAATGGATATTCAATACGGAAGCTCATCCACTTCGAATCTACAATAATTGATCAGTTTCATTTTGTTAAAAGTAGTCTAATAAATCAATTTAACTAAAACTTCACAAATATTTTTTACTTTCCTTCTCTTATCACACATGACGCCGCATTTTTTTCTCCCTTTCTATGAGTCAACGCAAATCATACAGATATAAAAATAGAATGAAAATATTTTTTTATTTTTATTTCTAGACGAAATAAAAAAAAGGAAGAGAAATATGACGAGTGATATACAAGTAAGGACAAATCTTTTATATTTCAGTTTCGATTTATTACTTTATATGACGCGTTTAATTCAGGAAGATAGCTCGATTAAATTCGAACCGATGATTAAACCATGTTTTCCCAAGGCAACGGAGATTCTTTTCTTTACTGGGAATACTTTAACACTATTTCCATTATTGAAAAAAGCCAATTCGACAGTAACAGAAGAGGTAAGCTCTGTTATTTCGTTGATTAATTGATTTTACGAATAAATTTCAATAGATTATTGGTTATATGTCGATGATGTTACAAACATTGAGAAAAGAAAATAATGAAAATCAATTTCAAGTAACAGAAAAAAACAATTTTATTTTTTTATTTAAAAATATGCTTGTGTAGGAAGAAACTTATGTTAAAATTTTATCAAATCCTGATGAAACGCAAGTTGCTTCGTTGAATGGAACTGCACCCGGCGTTCCTATTGACACTGAACAATTAACAAGAGAAGATCTGAAATATTCGGTTAAGATTTTCGTCCGTTCATTAGATGCGAATGTTCTCAAACAAACAATCGATTCGAGTTCGTTAGTTAACTTTCATTTTCATCAGTGAATAATAATCCAAAGAAACAATTTTCAGCTTTAAATGAATTGAATGAAGCTTTTATCGAAAGTGTGATGATCTCTGTGCCCAATTATGGTTCACATATAACCGTCGAAGAATTTCTTCCATTATGGAATGTTATCGAAGATTTTATCGATAAAAAGAAGATTCTGTCAGCTGGTGTTTGTGATTTTATGCTTCCACTCTTATCGGATTTATACGATAGAGTTAAAGTAAATTTCTATTCATAAACTTCGAATTAAATTCCAACAATTTCTCCTTGTCTTTAGCACAAACCCTATGCGAATCAAATCAATCTCGGTGTATGTTGTTCGATTCCCGAAGAATTAAATAACTACGTTAAAAATAATAATATTCAACTTTTAACTCATAGTGATCCGATTGGTAAATTTTTATTTTTCAATTTATGTGATTTTTATTTTTTTACACATTCATGTTTGTAATTAGATGCTTTAAACGATTCGGATTTTCAAGAAACAATTCGTGGATATTGTCATGAATACGATACTTTGAACTGGAAACCATTGTCTATCGTTCGTTACAGTTCGGTAATTGCTAATCGAGGAATAATAAAAACAAAAGGGTTTTTAATTTATGCTAAACGCGAACTGCACATGCATTGAAATATATGAAACTAGAGTTCAATTTCTTTTCACTTGGTCCTCAACGAATCTGTTTCCTCTTGAAACATACCTTTTTGTCCATTCTGTTTGTTTTCTTTTTGTACATCATTTCAATGAAAAATAAATGACATTCAAATATAATCTATTGGATAAATCGATCGTTTAATAAAAGGATTAGCGAATGAAATCGATTGTTAAATGTCACTAACATTGGATTGAAAATCGAATTTGTTGGGGTTGTTTTTCTCTCTCAAGGTTAATTGTTTACAAATGTTGTCGAGAATAATTCGACAAGAAAATCGTGATCTGTCAACTATCGAATTGAGTAGAAGAAGAAAAAAAAACAAATTAGACAGAATGTCAATAGGATATAATTTGATATAGCATTATTATTTTCAATGTCATTTGTCATTAAATAAACGACAAGTCAAGGCAAAAATGAGCAGTATGCTGTTTTCTTGCCAATGCCATACATTTCAATTATCAAAATATGTTAATATACGTCTGATTAATATCGATAATCGAGTGTCTAGTTTAGTTCTTTTAATCCTTGAATATTAATTTGAAGAGATTCGTTAATACTATTTCTTTATCATCGATTTTCAAGATAATTAACTTGACGACATTGTTTTTTCGATTGTCTTCTAATTCAATCACGAATAAAATCGACTAGAAAAGAAAAGCATCTTTCGATTAGCGATAGGATCGTCTTGTTCCATCGGTCTTCTGTCTGATCTATTGAGATTGAAAAGTATTCTTTTGCGTCTATTGTTAGACGAGTTCTGTCTTTTATTATATCAATAAAACAACAAAACTATCATGCAGAAAATTATTTGGAGCTCTCCGTTCGTTTTTTTTGTATTTTACTAACAATACTAATGTTTTGATTGATATCAATATTTAAACTCATTAGGAGACAATAGAAAAATGTTTTCTTACATTAACCTTATTTCGAGATACGTTTGATTTTGGTTTCAAAGGAAAAAAATATCTAGATCGAGTTTTACTCTCGGTTACGACAAAGACGCGTAAAACAATTGATGTAGAAATATATTTCCTTTTCTTTCTTTTTTTTTTGTTCTAAGTCTTCTCCGTGTCAAACATGTCTTATCATTAATACTGAATGTCATATTTCTTGTTAGTTTATTTATTTTATAAAAAAGAAGAAGAAGAGTCGAAGAAAAGACGTGACATATTGATATGGATGCATGATTATATCGAAATAAAAAAGCTCGAAAGGAATTTGACAATCTTCTGAGTGCCGTAATCGACGGGCACAAATGACTATTACCAATTCTACTTCATTCTTCTTTCTTCTTCTTCTTTTCCTCTCTTCTTGTTCTCGTTCGCATTCTTATTTTTATTACTAGTCTTCAGTTTTCATTCACATCTATGATGAAATATTCTCTCATCAATAAGAACGATAAAAGAAGAAGGAAAAAGAAAGAAAAAGAGAACACATCTATAAAGTCACGATGCATCACTTTCTTCTCATCGTATCAACTTTCGATGCGTCTAGTCGGTAAGACTTTCCTAGGTCTGTATTTTCCAATAGGAATATCTATATGAATGCGTGTTTATGTCTGTGCCTTCACTAAGCTTATCATCGACAAACTTTTGCATAGATAGGACTAAGTTGATGATTATTATGTATATATTTTTCCTCCCTCAACTAAACGAATCCACTAAGCACGCATGGTGATATATCTCGCACATATCGAGTTTTAATCAGGCACTCATCAAATGTCATTGCTCGTCATCGATCATCGTTGTCGATCGATCGATCGATCGGTCGAATCATGCACATATATATTTATATTTTTATGTAAACAGAAGTAGATGCATGAAATATTTCTGATAGATTAAACTCAGCACTCAAGGCAGTAATTTTCTGCGTGATTTCAGTCGAGTTTTATTTTTCAACTAAGACGATAGGAAACAAGCGAAGTAACGGATTTCTTTCGGGTTTTTTTTTGCTATTTATTTTTAAAAATATTGTTGTTCTCCACGCTTGTCAATATGCAATCTATTGATTCGATTAATTTTCTTTTTCTTTGTCTATTAACGAGTCTAACTGCACTATATACATATTTTCTCGTCAGGGTATGCCTATCTTTTGCCATCGTTCTGGTATCCATCAATAAACAAAGTGCGTCAGACAGGCTCCAATCGTTTGATGACTGAAAATCATAGAATTGTGTTTTAGCAATCAAACAATCGTGCCACGAACGGGCGTATGTCTTTTTTGCGTTGACGATTTATTAGGAAGTTTTGCCAATTGCTTTCTGTTTCCTTAGAATTCCATCTTTTCCCCTTCTGTTTATTGACACTGACAGATTTTTCTTTTATAAGGTAAGCATTTTGTATTGTCTCGGTGACAAACAAATTTTCATATGTGTAAATGTGAATTTATGAAGAAAAAAAATAAGAACGAGAGAAAACGAGAGAGATCAATACAAATACTCTTTTTTACTTATTTGATTCAGCAATAACATCTCTTGCGGAACATCTAGCAAGCAGTAAACCTATTAAAATCTATCGGTAATCGTTTGTAATATCTCAGCATCTCTACGTCTTCGTTACAGCATTCTAATTATCTTTAATCGCATCGACTCTAATGTCGTGCATCTGGTATTAACAACGATAGTAATAGTGTAAGCGGTGAAAGAAACCATAGAATTGAAAAAGAAAAAAAAACAGTCTTTTTTACGTTTGTCCTTTTTTTTGAATCATACTCAAGTCGATTGATGGTGAGAAAGCTGAGGGTGGACGCGATTGGTAAGAGAAAGTTGATAGTTTTTCTTTTGTTTTCTTTTTTTTCTTTCGGCATTTTTACGACAATAGAAAATTAATATTAAAAAAAACAGCAAAGATTCGTTGCTCAGCAAATTAATCTCATCGTCATTTATATTATATTCATTGATTATTAGTGAACAACAAATTTTAAATGAGTACTATAGCTAGGAATCGATAATAATCATTGGGAAAAGCCAGAGGGCGTCAACTTTTTTTTTGGTTGTCAACGCTTGATTGTTGTTTGCGTGTGTGCACTCTCTCTGTCTCTCTTTCTCCTTTTCTTGTAATATTAAAAAAAAAGAAAAGGCAACAACATCATCAAAAAATATCGGTGCCCAACGGAAGGCAATATAGAAATGCAGACAAAACGAAGTGGAATCTTGAACAAGCACAAGTATAGACTAGAACGACATTGTACTTTCACACATTTGAGTTTTTTTTCTTGTATGCTATGCACATGAAAGCAAAGGAAAAAAGCCTCATAGGTGAGATCAAAAGAAACCATTCACTAGACACTTTTTCTCTTTTTTTTAATAGAAAGAAAGAAATATACCGATGATTGAATATAAATGAAATGCATCGACATCTTATTCGAGGATGATAGGTATTCATTGCATCGGAATTCAACGAACAGAACTTATTTATTCATGCACATACGATTCTGAAAAAAACAGAATACTTATTTCATTTTCTTCCTCTCAATCAATCTCTTTTTACAAGAACGTGCCATGATTATATATTCATTCGAACTTTCTCCTTTTCTCACTTCATTTTTTTTGTTTAATCAATTCTTTGTCTTATCGTTTTATTTCGAACAATTGTAAAAGTCAAATGCTTCTTGGATAGTAATAGTACACAGATAAATATGTTCTCCAGAGACAATCATTCTCATCATGAATATTCTCAGTTTTGTTTTATGACAAGATGAATAGTCATATAATCATAATGATAAAAGTTTTTCTCCTCTCTCTCTCTCTCTTATATTTTGTCATTCATTGGAGAGGATATAAAATCCAATTCGTCGTCATTCAAAAACTTGATTACTTTATTCTTTTCAGATAATTTAACATTGATTATTTCGATAGAAAAACACGAATGACACACATCGAAATTCCGAGTGAATTGCCTGGTATTCTACGTAATTTTACATTGAGTGTATTACGAACAAAACCACGTGATATTATTGATCATGCTGTCGAATATTTTACTCAACTTCAGCGTCAACAAAAGAAACTCAATGGAAATACGAATGCAATTACGACAAATACATCGTCAACTTTTTCTGCTTCCCAACAACAACAACAACAAATGACAGATTCCAATGTTATATCATCAGGTCTCTTGCTAACTTATCATGAATCTTCTCGTTTTTTCTTTCTTTCTGTTGATGAGTTCTTCAAGCATTTCCTGATGCTTTCTAGTTTTTTTTCTTCGTTTTCTCCAAATCATTCTTAGAACAAACAACACTCATTACTTTCAGAGAGAAATTTCTGTTTTTTTTCTTCTTCTGCTTAATCAAAAGCAATAACAAATATTTTGTTTCGTCCTAATAAAGTCAATAAGGTAGAGTAATGTAAAAGAAAAATTCAAAGAACGAAAGAAGCTCTATGTGTTTTTCACATTTATTAGTTTCATCTGTTTCGTTTACATTCATAAACGGAAAACAAATCACGTTAGTTTCTTATTTGCTTATCTATAATCAACAATCAATCGAGCGCTCTGTTTTTTTTTCGGGGTACAACTTAAGAAAATTGACATCCGCTCATTTCGAAAAAGAAAGTAAATTTTAAATTATAGATCGATACGCAGATTGTTTATAAATTTGTCGAAGATAGACGATATATATATATATATACGTGCGTGACATGCATCTCGATTACAGATATAACTAGATTTTTTGTTGTTGTTATTGTTTAATGATTAGTTTAAGCTTGTTATTGGAAGAAATTCTTCGATTCGAAAGAGCAAAATAATATGTCTTTCCTATCCTGATTTGCCATCGAATGCATTTTGATCGATCCTTTGAGATCTATCAATGAATCATATTACTTGTGATTAGTACTGAGAAAAGAAAAACACCGCAAGTCAGAAGACGAATAATAATGATGATGAAGAAGAAGAGAAACTGTTCACTTGTTTATCGGTTTTTCTTTCTCTCGTTTCTCGTTATTTTGACAGTTATTCTCGAAAGACTAAATGATAATTTCAAGACGACGATTCGAAACTAAATACGAGTCAAACAAATCAGATTGCTTTTTATATTATTATAGACCTAAGTCAACGAAGATAAGCAGAAGAAGAAATACAATTGACTTTTTTTGTCGGTTTACTCGATATTTGTTCTACTAGTCTTTCTTTCGCTAATTAAATTGCGTCCGACAGCAGCAGCAGCAGCAGAAACATGCAGAACAAGAAAAATGAACAAATGTTCGTTGCAATTCTAATATAATAAATTTAATATTTGTGTTTTTTTTCTTTTCTTTCTCCTACTCTCTAGAAAACAATTTGCAAACTGAAAAAGATCCAATAATGACAAGTACAGATACGACGGATTTAAATGATCGAAAATCGTCAACATCGGATGACAAACTTGCTAATGAAAATCATTCAAATAAAGACGACGATGAAAAAGAAGAAGAAGAAGAGCAAGCAGCAGATGAAGATGATGACGATGAAAAAGATAATTCAGTTGATGAACTAGATAATGATGAAGAAATGCGTGTATGTATCATATTATTTCTTTTGAAACTTCGATTATTTCGAGTTTTTTTTTATAGCGTCATTATGTGAGAAAGAATGAATTTCGTCGTGTATCTGTCGCAGCCGAACGATACAATCCTGAAGAAGATAGCGACGATGATAATCAACAATCTCAAGTCTATCCAAAAACTCCTGAACAACGTCAACGTTTGAAAGAAGCTGTTTGTCACATTCTTTTATTTCGTACACTCGAAGCCAAACAAATCGATCAAGTTCTCGATGCCATGTGGGAGAAAACAGTTAACCAAGGCGAAACAATTATTCAACAAGGTGATGACGGTGATAATTTCTATGTAATCGACAATGGAACCTACGAAATCTATGTTTCCAAAGAAGCAGATTATCAAAATCCGATTAAAGTCGGCGAATATAATCAAACCGGTTCGTTTGGTGAACTTGCATTGATGTACAATCAACCACGATCAGCAACAATCACTGCAAGTACCGACGGAATTCTTTGGGTCATGGGCCGACAAACCTTTCGAAAATTAGTCTTGAAACATGCTTTCCGTAAACGACAAATGTACGAACGATTTCTTCATGATCTCGAAATTTTACAATCGTTAACCGATTATGAACGTTCGAATGTCGCCGATGCTTTAATTCCAATTGAATATGGAGAAAACGACGTTATTATCAAACAAGGCGATCAAGGTGATCGAATGTTTTTTATTGAAGATGGTGAATGTGATATTTATATGAACGAAAAATTCCATAAACGTCTAGGTAAAGGAGAATATTTCGGCGAATTAGCACTTCTTAATCATGAACCTCGATCAGCGACTGTCGTTGCTGCAAGTGCAAAAGTTCGATTAGCTTCACTCGAAGTCGAATCATTCGAACGTTTATTAGGACCATGCATGGATTTGATACATCGTAATACGTCCAAATATACGAAATAAAAACTATTTTCTAACTATTACACTATCATCGTCATATGTTTTCTCCTTCTTTGTCTTCATTTTTCTTTTTTTTTATATTGCAAGAGAAAAAAAGATTCTCCAAACGATAGATTATTAGTATTTTAATGTTTTTTTTTCTTCAATTGAGCGAACAAAAAAATATATAAATATATATATATATACGCGTATATAAACAAATTGTTGTCATTGTATCGATCGTATGATCCGACAAAAGCATGTAGTGTTTTCTTTCAGTCGTTCTCACATTAAAACAATTGATAAAATCATGATAAATGACCATACGGTTTTTGAATTTTCATGAGTGATGAAATTAAACTAGAATAGATAATTAGTAGACTTCTATTGAAAGATGTCAATATATTTATCATTGATTATTTACTCTCGTATAGAAATGTATGTTGAACGTGATCATCTCTCTCTCTGTTTTATTTTTGCTCAAGTATATTTGACTAAATAACGGCACATCCAAGGGAAAATTTGAGGGGCTCGACAGCTAATAAACAAGATTCTTTTTTTGTTTTATAGATGATATTTTATTTTATGAGGGTGATCGGAGTAAAAAAGATTTAGGTGTTAGTATGTTGTAATGTGGCGGGCTGCTCCTAAAAACAAACGTAGTAATTCAATATCAGACACCAACAAAATCATCAACTAAGAAAAAACACATTTTATTTTGGTATCTTATAATATCCGTATGAGACATGAGCATTTCGTTGAGTTCTATTTTTTTTAAATACAAAGAGCATACGTCATATTAAACTATCTATTCAATAAATCTGTGTATCCACGTATTTATATAAGAACGATTATTCGACGTTATAAGTCGTGATATATTGAAATAAATACAATCATTTGGTTGTCCAGAAATAATTCGCAATCAATGGTAGAATTATCAGTACAATCGTATAAATCGAATTACATCAGAAGAGAATTATTAAAAACATGTTCAATTCGATTATGTATAAATTTCTCTAGGATATCTATGGAAATCAATCGAACGAAAACGATCGCAAAGAAAACGAATATTTCGAATCAGAGACTTGTTCAATTATTTTGATGATCTAAAAAGAGAATTCGGTTTAAATCAATAGATTGAAGAAGTCAATCACAAACAAATATCAAGAATGCTACCAGGGGTCTAGTGGTTGGTATTGTAGTAAAGACTGCGTCTAGTAAATCTCTTTTGTTGTACAAAAACTAAAGAAAACATTCGTTTATATTTATTCAATGGTATCAAATAGTATTTAGTTCAAATACTGAAAGATTGATATAATTGATGTAACACAGGTTTAATTGTGTCTTGCTGAATTATTGAAAAAATAATTATAATAAAAGCGCTGGCTGCAATGGTTGTAAGGGTGTTGATAAGCAAGTATCATAAGGAGGAAATATTTGTTCAAATTTACTTTTGATTATGATTTGAATATTTGCATTCTGTTGATGATTTGACTATTATAAGTGATGTGAACATTCTTATCATCAAAACGTCGTTCAATAATGTAAATTTCGAATTCATTTTCCGTCATGATATGGTGAGCTGATTGTCACGTGATAA